>Ga0164290_1000404_pt1 | contig 144631 bp, 154 predicted proteins | sample Micstemetagenome_FD_108782 | JGI IMG/M metagenome (GOLD analysis project Ga0164290, IMG submission 108782) | Contaminated culture microbial community from soil near Moab, Utah, USA - Microcoleus steenstrupii SON62 (Illumina Assembly) | ecosystem: Environmental > Terrestrial > Soil > Soil crust...
ACGTCTTTTGCTGTGTCAATTTTAAATACTTGATTGTTTTGCTTTAAAGTCTATTTGCTGTTTTGGATTAACGTCTAATGGTGACTCCGTTTTTAAGGCTGCTTGCGAATTGCTGGCAACGTTAAAGTGTTTATGAAGTTGTGGCATTTGAGAAACCCAGTTTCAATTAACCACAAAAGCAAAATAGCGATTTATAGTTGAATGCTTAACGTCCTGCCACAATTTTATAAACACACTGTTAGGCGCATTGCTGATCTTCGCACAAGTGCTATTTGAATTTTATAAACTCCTCTGGATGCTGTCTTGCGTATTTCTCAATCAACTCCATTGTCTTGTCATGCATTTTATAATAGCTCTCGTCATACGTTTCAAAGTTCTTCAGGTCGTCATACAACGGTGACCAGTCATCCTTTAGTCTCTGCTCATTGAACTTTTCCTTGTGAAGCAGATATTCTTTGTCTGCCTTCTCAACCAACTCAATCATAGTAGTGTCACCTATTAATTTAAGACCGTCAAGTATAGCAGGAATATATCTTCTGTAGCCATTCCAGTAAAATTGTATAAATCCTCCATTTGTCACCTCTCCATCTAAATACCAGAAGAAGTAAAGAGCTTTTTGTCCAGGTGAAAGCTTTTTTGATAACGCTGTTTCCGAATTTTCTTGGTCAGTTGCAATATTTATAGGTTCTAAAACAGCCCAACCAAAATCCCAACCATGAGAAGTGTCAAATTTCGCCTTATCAAACAATGGCTGTAAGTGATTTTGCTTGTCGAATGAATTGTAGGGTTGCAAGGGTTTGTCAGCTTGTTTTTGTGCCTCGTTGTTTCTTTGCTGGCAACTTAGTAATGAAAAGACGAGTAGAAGTGATAATATATTCCTCATTGTTTTATCGCTCGGTTAGCATTACACCTAACAATAAATATACGAACCTAAATCCCTTTCTTGAAAAATTACACCATTGATTTTCAACACGGTTTATGTCGCCTTTTCACATTGTTATGTCGCCTTTTGAATAGCTCAATAGAATACTAAACGTACAAGAGTGCGACGCAACCGAAGCTCAATAGTAGCAATGCTGCTGGCTCAATATTCTTAACCAAACCTAAAATTGATAAGTGTTAGATTTGCTGTGCTGCAAGTGAAGCTATCGTCTTTTTGCTTTTGTAAAAGGAAGGAAAGTCCGGACAGCACAGAGCATCGCACCGGTGAATAGCCGGGTACTTACTTTGGTAGGTAACAGAAAGTACCACAGAAAATTACCGCTCTCTTGTTGTCAGCAACAAGAGAGTAAGGGTGAAAATGTGAGGTAAAAGCTCACGGTGTTGGTTGGTAACAACCAGTACGGGTAAACCTTGCGAGCTGAAATGCCATGTAAAGGGTCGTCCCGAAACTTCGGGAGAAGGGCTGCTCGTCCGATTCGCCTAAGGCGGAACGATCCAGGGTAGGCAGATTGAGGCAGGAAGCAATGACTGTCCCAGATAAATGATAGCTGCCCTGCTATGCAGGGTTACAGAATCCGGCTTATCACTTGCAGCTTTTTTATTTCACACAAAGAAGCAAAGTAATTTGAGTGGCTAAGCATTGCATCTTCACTAGCCTTTACGAGAGATCATTTAAAGAAAGCATTGCCAAAATAGCCTCCGACCTCCATCAACCACGCAATGCCAAGGTGAACGATCAACCCTCCTAAAATGGTTCTTGTATGATACGTAACCACACCCAGGATTAGTCCTCCAAAAAATGAAGAGATGCATTCTCCCAAAGGCTTACCAAAATGTATAGTGCAGTAAAAACAAGCCATGGGTAGTATAGCATCTTTACCAGCCCATTTAATAAAAGCAAGAACTAAAAATCCGCGGAAGAATAATTCTATTCCAACGAAATCAATCCCGTAAGAAAGCTCATAAAGCAGTTTATACCACGGCGAATCATGCACAGCTAAAAAGCTTTTGATGCTTTTTAATTTCGGGTACATGGATAGGAAATCAGGTTGGGTAGAAGCTGCTGCTATTAAAGGGATCATGATAAGCAGCATGATGAAATAGGGCGTTGGATGAAACTGTCTTAGATCGGTTCCATAATACTTTTGATCTTTATCAAAGAGGCGCCATATAAGAAACAACCCGGTAGCAATTGCTAACAGTTTTGCGGGAAAATAAATCACACGGTTCCAGTAATTGTTCACTGCATAGCTTTCTGAAAAAAGGAATTCAATATCAGCAGCCATCTTCCATGCAAACAAAACAGGAGCAATAACGAGTAATAGAGTAAACCGCGGGTCTTTAAATAAATTCCGCTGCTGAAATGGAATCAACAGCAAATAAGAAAAAGAAAAAGCTACCAGGAATACAAAATACCAGCTTAGGTATTGTAATGATTTATCGAGGCTGAAAATCCAATCATTCAACTCAAAATAATAATTGACAAATACCAATAAAGCAGTAAACAGGGCGGAAAGAAAAAAGATTCTTTTATCCAGTTCTTTAAAATAAATTTTTAGCTGCTGTATTACCGATCGCATTGGCCAACGAAAAAGTTTTGCAATGCTATGCCTTTTATTAAAAGGCAGAAATCTTTTTCCTTTTATGCAGCGGTTTTTCTTAAACTTCACTCAAGCTTTCAAAATAGTGCCGATGAAACGATTTATAACTTTTGCTGCCGTTGCCTTGCTCTTTTCCTGTCAACCCAATGCTGTTGATGAAAACCCGACGGAAGTAATGGGCTTTGCGCCTGTATATGCACCCGGTACAGCTGTAAATACAATTGGTATGGAAGCGGCCCGGCCAACCACTAACCCGGGGAAGATCTATGCTTATGGAAATTATCTTTTCCAGGTGGAACAGAACCAGGGTATTCACATCATCAATAACACCAATCCTGCATCTGCCGCTAAAATCGCTTTTTTAAAAGTGCCCATGGCTACCGAGATCGCTATAAAATCAGATCATCTCTACACCAATAACCTGAACGACCTGGTGGTTTTTAATCTTTCCAATACAACAAATCCTCAGTTGGTGAGCAGGATACAGGGTGCTTTTCCTACTATTGATCAAACGCATCCCAACGTATCAGGCACCTTTTTCGAATGTCCCGATCCCTCAAAAGGAATTATAGTTGCCTGGGAAAGAAAATTGATCCGTCAACCAAAATGCCGCCGTTAAAAATTTACTTATGAAAAAGATATTCAGCTTTGTAATAATTGTAATAGTTCTATTTAGTTGCAGTAAAACCGGAGGTAATGCAGATTCTTTTGGAATAGGAGGCGGTACCGGAACAGGTGGTTCGCTTGCACGGTTTACCGTTGTAGGTAATTACCTATACACTGTAGACAAGGAAAATTTGAAAGTGTTCAACATAACCAATCCCGGACAGCCCGTATTTACACGTACTGTACCTGTTGGTTTTGAAATTGAAACCATCTACCCGTTCAAAGACAAATTGTTCATTGGTTCAACATCTGTAGTGCACATCTTCAGTATTACTGATCCTTCCAATCCACAAAAGCTAAGTGTTGCCATTTCACCAAATGTTATTCGCCGTTGCGATCCTGTTGTAGCAAAAGATTCTGTTGCTTATGCAACGCTTCGTACCAATGGGCCTTGTGGTGGCACAGGTAGTATACTAGCCGTATATGATATTAAAGATGTGTTGAACCCGGTTCAACGAAACGCCTTTCCCGTAAGTGAGCCTTATGGCTTAGGTTATTCTGACAATGTATTGTATGTATGCGACAGGATACAAGGTTTGATGGTTTTTAATATATCACAGCCTTACAATCCCCAATTGGTGAGAACCGTTTCCAATGTTCAACCTGTTGATGTAATACCCTATGGAAATGTACTGGTTGTATGGACAAACGTAGGTATGAATTTGTATGATATTTCAAACAAGCTAAATCCTGTACTTCTAACCCAGATCAATTAATGAAGCCTTTCTTACTGGCATTAAGCATCTGCTTTAGCTTAATGATACATGCGCAAAAGCGTTCGCCTCTTCAATATAAAAGAGCATTCACATTTAATCCATCCCTGCTGGCTGGTGTTGATTATACAGCCATGCTGGGTGTAGAGCATCGTTTAAAAAACAATGTTGGTTTGGTGTTGGATGCCGGGTATGTTTTTCATTCTTCTTACTTCGGTTCAGACAAAATAAGAAGTGCTAATGGTTATAATCTCCGCCCCGGCATACGATGGTATATGAAGCAAGGAAGAGAATATCTACAAATGCAATTATTTTATAAACAAGTTAATTATACAGTGCATGACTGGTTAGGAAAAGATTGTGTTGATCGGGTACCAACTTATGAGCAACTGCAAAATTTTGCTTACCGTAAAAAGGCAATAGCCTTAAACATGATGGTAGGAGAGTTGTACAATTTATCGGATGATTTGTATTTGGAAATATATGCTGGCATTGGATTAAAGTATAAAATGCAAGGCCCTACGGAAGCCAACTCCTGTTATTTAGATCAGGATGGCAATGTAGGTTTTGACATGTATAATGAAAAGTCAGTCACACCGAATGTTCCTATTGGATTAAAACTGGTTTACGTCTTTAAACGATAGAAGATTTTCATTGCATTAACTAGCGGAAAGCTGTTCATACGAACAGCTTTTTTACTTTAGCGGCCAAATAAAGTTTATGGCTGAAGATCTAAAGATCAATACCGGAAGTAAAGAAGAACAATACACAGAGTTGATACCCCAGATAAAAGGACTGTTGGAAGGAGAAACAGACCTGGTAGCTAATCTTGCTAATATTAGTGCAGCACTAAAAGAACAGTTTGGTTGGTTTTGGGTAGGATTTTACCTGGTGAAAAATGATGAGTTAGTACTTGGACCTTTCCAAGGACCGGTGGCCTGCACCCGCATTAAAAAAGGCCGCGGTGTTTGCGGAAGTAGTTGGGCACAGGAGAGAACATTGATTGTTGCTGATGTAGAAAAATTTCCCGGCCATATCGCCTGCAGCAGTTTGTCTAAATCGGAAATTGTTGTTCCTCTTTTTCATGATGGCACAGTGGTGGGGGTATTGGATGTTGATGCTGATGAACTGGACCAATTTAATGAAACAGACCAACATTATCTTGAGCAAATAGTAAAATTGATAAGCTTTAGTTAGTAACGGTAGTTATTCTTATAATTGATTTCAAATAATTTAAAGCTGCCATTTGCGGCTTTTTCTTTTTTGCAGCAAATCGGCATAGAATTTCGGACTTATTTATTTGATAAATGAAAACATTATGGCAAGGAAAAATCATACAGAGCAACCAGAGCAATCTCAACAAGGCAGGCACGAGCATCCATTACCACAGGAAATAAGTAACAGCGAAAGAGATGCAGCCCTGAAAGCACATGAAGCGGCTGATCAGGATATGGAAGAGGATGCTGAATTAACAGCCTCAAGCCCTAATGATGACCTTGATGAAGGAGAATCTGCAAGGTTAGGAGAAGAAACAGATTTAATTTAAAATTCACTTAACTTACTTATAAATGAATAGTCATGGCACACAGAACAAACAAAGAAGACAACAGGAACAATATGCGTAATGAATCAGTATCCAATCGTCGCAGCCATGACAAGGATACAAAGAACAGGGCACCACAGCAAAGATCAAGAAGTGAGATGATGAGGGAGGAAATTACCCGCATTCGTCAAAGCAATGATTTGTACGAAAGGCAGAGCATTTAAAAATCATTCTGATTGCCAGGCTGCGCTTGTGTAGTGTTCTACCGACTCAACTTTTCCATTTTCATTTATCTTCCAGGATTCATGTATAAATCTATACAAGACCTTTCCTGATGTTTCTGTAAATTCTCTTTTAGCCCATATCATAACATAGTTTTGTTTGGTATCAGTTGTTGATAGGGGCACCCAACTATTAATATAGCTTTGAACTGTAGTATATTGTTTTCTTTTACCTATCCACAGGTTAAGAATGCTGTCTCTTGCACCGCTCATATATTGTTCAGGATAAGACAAACTGATATTAGGTGCAAAGCTTTCTTTTAAGCGTTCAATATTACCCCGGTCATAGGCACGCCAAATTTCCAACACAGTTTTTACATGTTCACTATCACCAATCTGATAACTATTTGATTCGGAAGAAGAATAAGGGAAATAAACCGTTTTTGTTTTTGCAGCCTTGGGTTTTTCCTCCTTGTTATTGCATGATAAGGCCAAGGCAAATAAAGCAGTTAGAAAGGCAGTTCGCATATCCAAATTTATTGGATAAATATTTTAAGATTTACTTTTTCAAATTCGTTTTGCCAAAGCAAATGGTAAGTGCCTTTAGGAAGATGGGAGAGATCTAAAGGCGTATGTACAGCAGATTTAGACAAAGTGATTTGAAATACCACGGTTCCTTGCTTGTCGCTTATCTGCACCTGTTCTTTACCGGTAGCCATCGGATGAGACAATGTAAACCGTCCGGTAGAAGGATTTGGAAACGCATTTACCGATACCTTATAACCAATATTTAATGTAATAGTATTTGAATATTCAGGCTCCATATCAGGATAAACCTGCTTTATGCGAAAACTGTTTTTGCCTTTTACTGCCATGTATTCATAACTATATGCCTGTTGTCCTTTAACATAACGGACCACTCCAATGGTTTTAAAATTCTGGTCGCCATTGCTCTGTTCAATAATAAAATGATCAACAGAAAGGGTGTCACACGTCCAGGTTAACTGCACCTGATTCTCGTTAACAGAAGCTTTTAATGATTGCGGCGTTTGAGAAAAAGCAGAAAGATGAAAGATCAATAGTAAGCTGAAGAATAGCTTATTATAAAAACAATTGGTGTAGGCAGCACTGCGGCTCATAAGTAATTGGATGTTGGTTTATGAATAGCTGTTTTCGAGGGGTGTACCGGAATAACGAAAGATATGGTATAAAATTTTGTGCTCATAGCGAAAACCTTTTTTTATGAAAGAAAAGAATGAGAAAGGTGATCAGAAGCCATATGACCAGACGGAAGAAGCAAGTTTGCGAAGTGATGAAAGGGCCACGGAAGAAGCACGCCGCCTAGAAAATGATGATGTTAATGAAAACACGAACCTTGGTAATGTGCCAGGTCCGGAAGGCGACAGCAGTGCTGAGAACCGTGTGGCAACCCTGGACGATTGATGGCAAACTGTTTGTTCATAAAAAAGAAAACATTATGGCAGAAAATCAAAATACATCGACGAACCGCAAGAGCGAAGCGGAAGAGATATTTGAGCAGGCAGATAATGCAGGACGTTTTGCAGGGACCGATCCGGACTCAAAAGCTGCTAAAGAGCAGGAAACAGAAAACATCAGGCAGGATACACAGTCAACTGCAAACGAGAGAAATAAAGATGATGATATTGGAGGACTTGATAAAATAAACATTGGAGAAGGCGATGACCAGGAAGCGCAGAACGTAAGTGATGACATGGACAGATTAATAGAAGAAGACGAAACAGATCATGCACGCAATAAAGCAACAGAGGGACAAAAACAAAACAGAGACGTGTAAAAGAAGCTAAAGCAGTAATTGGTCTGCATATATAAAGCCTTCTCATTTGAGAAGGCTTTTGTTGATTATTCATTTAGAAACCGCTCAAGCATCTTTTCTTTCTCCAACTCTTCCTCGCATTTTTTATATGCTGAATAAAAGAAACTGACCACTGCAAGCGACAGAACAAAAGCTAATTCTTCTGTGCCTGCACCAAAACTTTTTATCGTAAGCAACAGATCCATAACTGTCTTTTCTAATCAAAGACAAATTTTCTGCCAATAACCTTGCTTTTTGAGAAGCTGTTGAAAAGTTATCTGGTAAGGAACCGGCGGTCAGACACATAGTGGAAATAAGTCTGATGCAAAACTTACTAACGGCAAGCAGTTTGCGGTCTATTTAAAAAGATTATGGACAAACGAAAAGATGCCAATGAAATAGAAGAAAGCCGCGATGTTGATCGCAGAGGATATCAGGCAACGGATAACGAAGGCCACATGAGTGGAAGCAATCAACGGAACTTTAATGAGCAAAGAGAACAGGAAGCCGAAAAAAATGATGATAGCGATTTGAATAAACTAGACAGCAGGGAAGAAGCTCATGGAAACATTTAGAATTGAGTGATTTTTAAATAACCCCGGGGCACCGGGGTTATTTAATATAGAACCTTAAAATGCTATTATTATTTATCTCCCAAGATCACTACTAAAGCGTAGATAAGCCCGGGTAAATAAAATAATAGTGTAAGCAGCAAAGCGGTCCAGAATTTACTATTGATCTCTCCCTGGTGCAGGTATACAGCCAGTGGCGGTAATAGGATAGCAATAATGACCAATAACAATGTGTTAGTGGTAATAGGCTCAGCAGCTCTTTTTTTAGCTTTAAATTCTTTTACAGCTTTTTTTACTTCTTTCAGTTTGTTCTTTCTTTCCTTTTTTGACAGATTTTTAAAACCTTCAACTGCTGAGTGTAGTGTTGCTGCTTTAGGATCTTCTGGTGGCGGTATAACGGGATTTACTGCTGCTCCAGCTTGGGGCATTAGGAAACTTAGGGCGAATAACACCCAAATACTACGGGTAAAAATTTTTTTCATTGGAAATTGTTTTGTGATGTTATATCATGCACATAAAAATTAAGCCATGCGAAACCGTTATTGTCTCTCATAGATTATTTTCCTGACGATACATTGAGTAATACATTCCGCAGTTCGATTCTGTTCTATTGTCATTTATAAATTTTTATAGTTGAAACTGTAGATGCTTTTTTACAACTGTACTCATTAGAGCCAGATCTGTTGATGCTATATGGTTGGTATAATTTTCGGAATATTATTCCAACAACTGATACCGTATGAAAGACAGATTTGGTATTTATTCTCAAAACGAAGAAGAAGTAAAGCAAATAGCAAAACGATTGAAGTACTCTGTGGATGAGGTTTTGAACGCTGTACAGGAAGTAGGCTTTGATGAAGATGAAATTGAGGAATATATCCGGGACAGGGAAGAAAGAAGTTTGTTTTAAAATAGACGACTTCGTGGTGTAGTGAAATGGTTTATGTGTGTATGTACATGCATTACGGTCTTCTCCACTTACATTATTTCCTCACATTTAATGCAATGGTGTTCCTAACGTAGGGTTGAAGAGATTTTTTAAAACTTATGAGTTTTGCTAAATCCTGTCTATCTTATCTACTTAACCAAAACTAGCTTTTATGGACACTTACTTCTTCTCCGACATAAACTGGCTGGCTATATTAGTGGGCACTGTTGCTTACTTTATGCTCGGCGCCATCTGGTATTCTTTTCTCTTTCAAAAACAATGGATCCGTTATCACAACATTAATGTAGCGGATGAAAATATGAAAAGCGGCATGGCAGCTATCATGACCACTTCATTTATACTTATGTTTCTTGCTTCTTTTGGCTTAGCCATCCTGGCAGAAAGATTGGAGCTATCCGGCTGGGTGTCTGGTGCAAAGCTAGGAGCCCTAACAGGCATTTTCTTTTCGGCTACTGCTATCAGTATCACTTATTTATATCTTAAAAAACCTACAGGGCTGCACGTTATTGATGGCCTATATCATGTCGTTGGACAAATATTGTCAGGCATTATTATTTGCGTATGGTAGTAAAAGGCGACTTGTAAATAGACGCAGGTAGTTAGGTTATAAGACTCATTCATTAACAACTCACCACTCACTATTCCACTCTTGTGATCTTTACCATATTTGTTGGTAAATGCAAATGAATAGGAGTACTTCCTGTATTCACTACAACGTCGCCTGCTTTTAAAAAGCCTCTTTCCTTTAGGATATCAATCTGGTCAAATACAATGTCATCAAGGCTTTCTTCCTCGCTATAATGAAATGCTCTTACTCCCCAGCTTAAACTTAACTGATTGACCAGTGAACGTTCTTTGGTGAAAATGTATAATGGCGATTTAGGACGATAGCTGCTTAGCATAAAAGCGGTGTAACCACTTTGTGTCATACCAATTAACGCATTGGCATTTACATCGTTTGCCAGCTTGCAGGCATTGTAACAAACTGCATCGCTTAAAAAAGAAGGAGAGTGGGGTTGAGGCGTCAGTAGCTCCTCCCGATTATAATTGTATTCTGTTCTTTCCACTTCCATAATGATCTTACGCATAGTTTCAACAACCAGCTTCGGATGTGCGCCTGTTGCGGTTTCTCCACTCAGCATCACAGCATCAGCGCCTTCCATCACAGCATTAGCAACATCGGTTATTTCACTACGGTTTGGCTTGCTGCGATCAATCATGCTTTCCATCATCTGCGTAGCAACAATAACAGGTTTTGCCCTATGCAGGCTTTTCCGTATAATCTGTCTCTGGATCAGTGGTATTTGTTCAACCGGTAGCTCTACACCAAAATCACCGCGGGCAATCATAATAGCATCTGATTCAACAATGATGTCACGAATATTATTCAGTGCCTCGGGCTTTTCTATTTTAGCAATGATCTTCGTGCGGCTTTTTCTTTCCTGGAGTTTATTACGAAGGATGATGATATCTTTTACACTACGCACAAAAGATAGAGCCACCCAATCGAGTTCCTGTTCAATAATAAACTCGAGATCAACCAGGTCTTTATCGGTTATAGCAGGTAAAGAAATCTTAGTATCAGGCAAGTTGATACCTTTTTTAGACGAAAGTCGGCCTCCTAATATTACCTCTACACGTACGTCATTATTTTTTAAAATATCCCGAACAATCACTTCCAGCTTGCCATCATCAATCATGATCTTGTTGCCAATCTTTACATCTTTATGAAGGTTGGGATAGGACACGTATATGCGGTCTTTATTACCAACAAGCTTTTCATTTGTAAATGTTAGTATATCTCCTTTAGCCACTTCTATACCGCCGTCTTCCATTTCACCCACACGCAATTTTGGACCTTGCAGGTCGCCAAGGATAGAAATGTTGTATGGCTCCGTTTTATTGATCTGGCGTATGTATTCAATGATCTTTGCCTTGTCTTCATGCGTACCGTGGGAAAAGTTGAGGCGAAAAACATTTACGCCGCACTTTACCAGTTCTAATAGCTTTTCATAGGTATCGCAGGCTGGTCCTACGGTAGCTACAATCTTTGTTCTATGATAGGCATGATCAATTCCTGCCGACTTATCCATTTGCCTGTGGAAATATTTATCTACATTCTTACTCATTCATTGATATTTTATGATGCTAGTATTTTTACAATCTTCATCCATTCTTCACTAATTGTGCCTTTTTTCTTGCCAACATTTTCAAGAGGCACATAGTTCATTTTATTATTTAGTATTCCTACAAATACATTATGTCTTCCTTCCATTAAACACTCCACTGCATGATAGCCCATACGACTGGCTATTAAACGGTCCAAGCAGGTAGGAGAGCCACCACGTTGAATATGTCCAAGGATAGCAACCCTTGTTTCCACATTAGGCAGTTTTTCTTTTACTACCCTTGCCACCTCATTGGCCCCACCAAACTCATCGCCTTCGGCTACCACAATCAGGTTCACCAGTTTCTTTCTTTTTTCTTTTTCCTGCAAAGACTCAATCAGGGTATCCATGTTAGTCTTGCGTTCCGGCACCAAAATGTTTTCGGCACCTGTGGCAATACCGCTGTGCAAGGCAATATAGCCGGCATCCCGGCCCATCACTTCTATAATGAACAAGCGGTCGTGTGCATCCATGGTATCCCTTATCTTATCTATGGCTTCTACGGCTGTGTTAACTGCTGTGTCAAAACCAATAGTAAAATCGGTACCATAAATGTCTTTATCAATGGTGCCGGCAATACCAATCACAGGGATATCATATTCCTTACTGAAGTCTACTGCGCCGCGAAACGATCCGTCCCCGCCAATGATAACAAGGCCATCAATACCACGGCGTTTTAATATTTCATATCCTTTTTTGCGGCCTTCTGGTATAAGTAATTCTTTGCACCGTGCAGTTTTTAGAATGGTGCCACCTCTCTGAATGATATTAGCTACAGAACGGCTTTCCATTTTATAAATATCATCTTCCAGCAAACCCTGGTAGCCACGCATAATACCATACACTTCGAGATTATGATATAATCCTGTACGAACCACCGCCCTGATGGCGGCATTCATTCCCGGCGAATCTCCTCCTGATGTTAAAACTCCAATCCGGCTAACTTTTTTTTGCATCCCTTACGTAATTTGTTGTGGTGTTTCTCAATGGTATCTGCTTGCAGTCATCAGGTTTTACAATCTTATGAACCATACCATCAGGCCATTTGATGCTGAAGCTTTACATTTGAAACACAACTTCTTTTCCTTAAACAAGATTCAAAAATAAGGTTTTGTGGTGTGTGATAAATACACATCAATTTAAATTCATCATTATGAAAAAGCTTGTATTGAGCTTAAGCTCTTTTCTTTTAACGATTGCTTCATTTGCACAACTACAGTATCCGGTTACACGTAAAGTGGACACCACCGACATTTATCATGGCACCTCTGTTGCCGATCCTTACCGCTGGCTGGAAGATGATAACAGCGAAGAAACGAAAGGTTGGGTGCAGGCACAGAATAAGGTCACATTTGATTACCTATCCACTATTCCTTATCGCGATAAAGTGCGGAAACGCCTTACCGAATTATGGAACTATACACGTTATGGTGCTCCATTTAAAGAAGGCGATTATTACTACTACTCAAAGAATGATGGCTCACAGAATCAAAGTGTTTGGTACAGGCAAAAAGGACTGAATGCTAAGCCTGAGGTATTTTTCGATCCCAATAAACTATCTGAGGACGGAACAGTGTCTTTAGGTACGTTTTCTTTTTCAAAAAAAGGAACGATGCTAGCTTATACCATACAACGTGATGGAAGCGATTGGCAGGAAGCTTACGTAATGGATGTAAAAACAAAAAAGAAAACTACTGATGAATTGAAATGGCTAAAGTTTACGGGCCTGCAATGGAAAGGCGATGATGGCTTTTTCTATAGCCGGTACCCCGAACCAAAAGAAACCGATAAGCTGAAAGGAAAGAATCAATTTCAAAAAGTATACTACCACAAGTTAGGAACACCACAATCAGCAGATGTATTGATCTATGAAGACAATGCAAATCCCTTGCGTTTGGCATCTTCCTTTGTCACAGAAGACCAACGCTATTTGATCCTGTATCTGTCGGAAGGGACCAGCGGAAGAGAGATTAGAGTAAAAGATCTAAAGAACAATCAGAAAGATTTTACGGTTTTGGTACCAGGCTTTTCAACTCAGCCAAACGTTGTTGATACTTATGGAGATAAATTATTGGTTCGCACCAACGATGGTGCATCAAATTATAAACTGGTATTAATTGATCCTAAGAGTCCGAACAAAGAGGTCTGGAAAGAAGTGATTCCTGAACAAAAAGATGTGTTGCAAAGTGTAGGAACTGCAGGTGGGGTTTTATTTCCTGTTTATTTAAAAGATGCTTCCACAAAAGCATATCAATACAGCTATGATGGAAAGCTGGTAAGAGAGATCAAACTTCCTGGTATTGGCAGTGCAGGAGGTTTTGGTGGTGAAAAGAAAGACAAAGAATTCTTCTATACATTCAGCTCTTACAACTACCCAACCAGTATATTTAAGTATGACATTACTACAGGCAAATCCACGTTATATAAAAAAGCAGAAGTAAAATTCAATCCGGAAGATTATGAAGTAAAACAGGTGTTTATTCCAAGTAAGGACGGAACAAAAGTACCTGTATTCCTTTCTTATAAAAAAGGCCTTGTACTGAATGGGCAGAATCCAACCCTGATGTATGGTTATGGTGGCTTTAACGCAGTTGAAACGCCGTTCTTTAGCACATCAACTCTTTTCTTTTTAGAGCAGGGTGGTGTATATGCACACGTGGTATTGCATGGCGGCAGTGAGTATGGCGAATCATGGCACAAAGCCGGTATGAAAGAGAACAAGCAAAATGTTTTTGACGATTTCATTGGTACTGCTGAATGGCTGATCAATAATAAATATACATCGCCTGCAAAGCTTGCAATACAAGGAGGCAGCAATGGTGGTTTGTTAGTAGGCGCAGCAATGACGCAAAGGCCTGAGTTGTTTAAAGTTGCTATACCGCAGGTAGGGGTAATGGATATGTTGCGCTATCACAAATTCACCATCGGCTATGCCTGGGCAGTTGAATACGGTAGCAGCGATAAGCCAGACGAATTTAAATACCTGTACAAATATTCGCCTTTGCATAATCTAAAAAAAGGAGTGAATTATCCTGCAACGCTAGTTACTACAGCAGATCATGACGACAGGGTAGTGCCTGCACATTCTTTTAAGTTTGCTGCTGCTTTGCAAGAAGCTAATGGAGGTAACAATCCTGCACTAATACGTATAGAAACCAATGCCGGTCATGGCGGCGGCATGCCTACCAGCAAACGCATTGATCTTAGTACGGACATCTGGAGTTTTATTATGTATAATACCGGAATGACTTTCAGAGAAACCGGAACAGCCGCAAAGCAGCAAGAAGTGAAAAAAGTATTTTAGCAAAAAGCCCTCTTCGAGAGGGCTTTTCTAATTTTAATTTAATTGGCAGGATTGCAGTTGCACCAGGGAAAGTTGCTTTTCGATCATTGTTTTTTCTTCAGTTACTAAAACACTCGATCCATTTTGAAACAGTACAAGTGTTCCTTTTTCCTGTGGCATCATTTCTTTAATGTTAGCAGCATTCACTGCAATTTTCGCTTCATTAACAGTTAGGTGTAAAAACATAAGCGGTGGATTGTAAGATGCAAATAACTTCTTCTTTATAAAGCCGGGTCGTTTCTTCCGATGAAATAGGCTTTTTTGAAGCTAAGAAGTGTTAGCAAAGCCCAACAAGTAAAACTATTTAGATCATGATGCTTATACTATTTCAGGCGGTTGTCGCAAACTGCGCTTTATAATGTCTCAGTAACACCCTATAAAACCCGTAGTCTCTTCCAAACTTTGTTCTAACAAAACAAAGTATTATGACAATTACAAAATCAACTAAGATCATCTACTGGATCTCAACAAGCATTATATTTTTATTTGAAGGTATTATGCCGGCACTAACCTCACATACACAATTAGCAGTAGAAGGCATTAGGCATTTAGGTTATCCTGACTACTTTAGAAACATGCTGACAGTATTTAAAGTGACAGGTGCCTTAATACTCATACTGCCTTTTGTAACAAGCAGGGTTAAAGAGTGGGCATATGCAGGATTTACATTTACGCTGCTGGCAGCTTTTATTTCGCATTGGGCAGTGGATAAATTTAATGGGCAAACTGCATTTCCATTAATTATTTTGGCTATACTGGCAGCTTCATATGTCTCTTACCGCAAGATGGAAAGATCAACTACCATGCTGAATCCTAAATACGGCAACGGCCAGGTAATTCGGGAAGTTGCATAATGAATTAATAGCAGTAGGCTTTTATCAATTATTATGGCAACAGGAATCGAAGTATTAATGGTTCCACTCGAAATTGTATCGGTAATCTACTGATAAATCAGTATAAAAATGTACTTGCTTTAGAAGAACAATGATGCGGGAAACAACACCGGTTATCTTTATTGAATGGCAGGAAGAAAACATTTGCTTCACTCGATCCACCACTTCATTACCGGTGCTGTGCTTATTGTCAAAGGCATAGACAAAATCCCGCATCACCTTTTTATAGGAAGCTTGATTTTACTGTTCGGCGTAATGATACTTGCGTTTTTCATTTATTCAATCTCCAGGAAGCAACATAGCCAAAGGTTGGAACTGATGGTACTTTGGCTGGAAGCATTTGTTGCTTTATTTACTGCCTATATTTTTTTCACCGAAGGCAAAAAACTTTTGCCTTACATTTTTCTATTGGCTGCAGCTGGCTTTTTTATTTCAATTTATATGTTTTATAAGAGGAGAAAGCTTGAGGCGATGAATCCAAAATAGAGCCTTTTCTTCTGTAAAGTTTTATTTTCCTTTCGTAACTTTTTTCTTATGGCCTTATAGTCCTTCAGCTGATTAATAACAGCTGAGAGGATTACTATACAATAGCTTTTCTATCTTCGTTAATCGATATATCAGCAAGGATTTAGACAGCACAACTATGAAAAACATGACATTGATTGAAAAGGCTACTGTAAATCACTCGCAATTACTATCTGAAATTGCAACTCTCAGTTTTATAGACTCGCACGGCAACAGTGCCAGTCCGAAAGACATAAGCACTTATGTAAGGGAAAAGTTCAACAGTAATGTTTTAACTCAAGAGTTGGTTGATCCAAAAAATATCTATCACATTATTTATTCCAACGGTCAGGCTGCAGGCTATTCCAAAATAGTTCTAAATGTTCCTTTTAAATCCGGAGAGGTGGAAAATGTAACAAAACTGGAACGCTTCTATTTACTGAAAGAGTTTTATGGATTACACCTTGGATCTGAACTGTTTGAATTTAACGTGCAGTTTATGAAAGCAAACCACCAGGTGGGTGTTTGGCTATTTGTTTGGAAAGGAAATAACAGGGCAGTAGAATTTTACAAAAAGAAAGGTTTCGCTATTATAGGAAGCCATGACTTTAAAATTTCCAGAACACACTCAAATCCCAATCATCAGATGTTTTTTAAATTTTAATGTGCAGTTTTTTTCTATACTAGTAATACTGAAGATGAGTAAGAGATATTAACGGGCAGTTGATAAAATGCTTCTCAGTCTGGTAATAAATTTTTTTATTGCTATCTCTCTTTGGCTGCTCTTTTTATAGTAAGCTTTTGTACTCTTATATTGATCTACCTCTAGTTGCTTCAGATTAGCTAAAAGCGAATTGTCCAGAATACTGTCACCATAAGACCTGGAAATGGACAGTGTCTCATAGTACAACAATTCTATACTGATAAAAGAAGATTCCCTTGAACCGATCAATGCCAGTTTCTTTTTTATTTCGTCTAACCGGACTTTATGTGTTGGAGTAATTGCTATCATAATCGTTTTTTTTAGATAATATAAATAGCAGTTAGTGATGTATGGTTATTCTTTTGAACTAAAGCTATGTGTACTGTGGCTTGGATCATACCGAACTTCTGACACCCGGATGATCTTTCCCATTATGTCTGTTCCTTCCAGGTTCAGGATGGCTTTTTTTCCTTCGGCATCGCTAGCCATTTGAATAAAAGCACGACCCCTTGAACGATTCGTAAGTTTGTCTTTAATCACTTCAATTGACGTTACTTCTCCATAGGAAGAAAACAATCGCTTCAGGTCCGTTTCAATGAAATTAGGATGCAGGTTTGACACATGGATGTTCATTGGCAAAGTTGATAAATGAAAAATTGAGAAAGGCAGAGTAGTAAGAGATGAATTCTGCGAAAGGATCAGATACTAAGTGCAATGCTCAGGCGAACTCTATAAAGATAACCTATTCAACCGGCACTGCCTCTTTTATTATATGGTTTAACATTTGCTGCCTCTCTTTCAATACCTTCACTTAATACAACAACAGAGCTGATCATGAATATTCATGTAGATAATCTTAGTGTTAATGTTATTGAAGATGATCTTAGAAAATTATTTACAACTTATGGTACAGTAGGCTTTGTTGTGATTGTACGTAATGCAACTAATGGCAGGTCAAAAGGAATTGCATATGTTGATATGCCTGTACATGCACAAGGTAAACAGGCTATATCTGCGCTTAATGATACCGAGCTGGATGGAAAGCGAATTACAGTTCGGGAAATAGAATACAGAGCCGGAGAATTCAATAATTAGATTCTTATTCTTCAAAGCTTTCTTCATATAAAGACAATCTTGAAAAATCGGCTCCATTAAAAATCCGTGCAAGACTTTCGTTGTTTGAACGGTTATAATCACTGATATGATTTTGCGGAACAATACGCCAGAAATTCTTAGAACTAAGATCTTTAAAATCGGGCTGATGCTGCAAAAACAAACCGTAGATAGGTTCTCTTGAAGATTTGAAACTGATTTTTACAGACTTGCTGCTTTGAACAGGCGCCTGTTTTTCAAGGAATTTTTGAATTTCATCTACTTGCATAAAATGGATTTGAAATAATGATAAATGAGCTCTACAGAGAATGATTAATTGAGTTAGCACCAATCTTGAAAATGTTTATAAGGCAGGAGCAATAAACTTCAAACCTAATTGACAGCTACTCAACAAACCATGCCAAAGGTATGTTTATTGGAAAAGAAGAAATGAACGAAATTATTTTGATGATTTGTGATTCAATTGACACTTATTGCAGAGAATAAGTTTATCTTCACAGGGTTAATTTGAGCCTCGCATTAGTAATCGTTAATTATCCTGCTTCTCTGCATCTTAGTTATTCACTTACCAATTGCTTTCCTCAGATATTTATTTATTTATCAATTTTCAAGTATGAACATTTATGTTTCAAACTTAAGCTTCAACGTACAGGATGAAGACTTAAGAGCCTTATTTACTCCTTATGGTGAAGTAACTTCTGCAAAGATTATCATGGACAAAATGACCAACCGTTCCCGCGGATTTGGATTTGTGGAAATGTCGGATGATGCAGCTGCTAAAAAAGCTCTTACTGAATTAGATGGCGGATCAATAGATGGCCGCTCTATCAAAGTAACAGAAGCCAGGCCGAAAGAAGACAGACCTGCACGCAGTAACGAACGTAGCTTCAATAACGGTAATAGTTATAATAAAAACAGATATTAATATCATCTCAATAGTAAAGGTTGCCTCATAATCATTTTATGGGACAACCTTTTATTTTTATAAGGGGTGTAATTCTTGCAATGGTATTGCTAATTACAAACCTCAATTTTCAAACTAAATTTATCAGCAACTATGGCTAAATCGAAAGAGACTTTCAACAAAAAAGAAAAAGAAAAAAAACGTTTAAAGTTAAAACAAGAGAAAAAAGAAAAAATGGACGAGCGGAAGGCTAATGCTAAAAAAGGCAGAGGACTTGATGAAATGATGGCTTATATAGACGAGAATGGCAATCTTTCTTCTACGCCTCCTGACCCCCGCATGACCAGACAGTTTAAAGTAGAAGATATACAAATAGGCGTACCTAAATACGAAGAATCAGAAGAAGAAACCATACGCACCGGTAAGGTGGCTTTTTTCAACGATGCAAAAGGCTTCGGGTTTATTAATGATGCACTTTCCGGAGAGAGAATATTTGTGCATGCCAACCAGCTTACTGAAAGAATAGCTGAAAACGACAAAGTAAGCTTTGAAGTAGAGCAAGGGCCTAAAGGCTATAACGCAGTTAACGTGAAAAAGCTGTAAAGTTATTTTGTGTTATTGATGTGTTTACAAAGTTCCCAATAATCAAAAAGCACTCGCAACATCTTTTTTATATCAGCCATATTACTGGGCTTTTGAAAATACCCCTGAACACTTAATGCATGTGCCTGCTTTACAGCTGGCGCAGTTGCGTTAGTAGAGATGAAAACGAACGGGATGCCTCTTTCTCTCAAGAAGTCATTTTCCTGAATGTGCTGCTTGAATTGCAGTCCGGTCATCTGGGGCATATTGATATCCGAAAGAATAATAAAAGGCTGTTCTGTAGTAGTGCTGAGGTATGCCAATGCAACCTCACCTCCATCAAAGAAGCGAAGCTCATTGGGTATTCCAATAGCTTTTATCGCGTCAGCATAAATTTCCTGATCATCTATGTCATCATCAACTATTATTATAGGCCCGTGTGTCATATATTTATCCTTATCTGTGTAAACAAAATTTGCTGGTTTGTATATCACTCATACTTTGAATTAAACATTGCGTCTTTTCTTTCCTCATCCTTTCTCTTCAATTGTTTTGCCATGGCTCTCAAGTTTTTGCAAAATAGGAAACTCATCTTCTATTACTCTTAGCCTCAAAGGGAAGCGTAAGTTACCACAGTAAGCTTATAGTCAGGATTCTTCCTACAGGATTCTATTGAGCTTTCAAACTTTACAAGCTTTATCCTCAAGCATTAAATAAAGAGGAAGTGCTTTGCCATTATTGGAAAAAGGCAGGCTCCCTACTAATAAATCCAAAAAAATAGTTCTGCGAAGATGCTGGCTTAATTTTTCTATGTAAATTTTCTCCTTTATTTCGTGTAAGCTCAGCTATAGGCCGGGCTATCCCTTTAAACCATACGTAACAGTGATTTTGAATACTACCCTTAAGCAAACAGATGCATTGTCTGTATTGAATGCTGCCCCGGGCAGCTACTTGATTCTTTTGCCAGATCTGCCTCGCTTTACTATAGTTGGTGCAACTGATTCCTATCTGCAGGATACTGCCAGAACCCGCGAAGAAATCCTTAACAAAGGTGTTTTTGAAGCATTCCCCGATAATCCAAGGGACCCTGGGGCAAACGGTGTTGACAAACTTCGGGAATCACTATGTTTTGTTGTGCAACATAAAAAAGAACACCGTATGGCCCAGCAACGGTACGACGTTCAAAATTCTGCCACTGGGGAATACGAATTAAAAGTTTGGAGCCCGTTGAATAAACCTGTTCTAAATGCTGAGGGGGATGTGCAATACATCCTGCACTGGGTAGAAGACGTAACAGAAAATGTCTGGCTAAAAGAAGTGGAAGAAGCCACATTTAGAAAATTGAAGGAAGGCGATCAAAACCTTCGGTTTTTGATGGATTTTATGCCTGTCATGACCTGGAACACAGGGCCAGACGGAGCTGCTGATTTTTTCAATAGAGTTTTTCTCGATTATTCAGGCTTGACGCTAAATGAACTTCGCGACTGGAATTGGACAAAGCTGTTACACCCTGATGATGTAGAGCATACTACTAAAGTTTGGGAAGATGCGTTACAAAACGGTGTGTATTATGAAGTGGAGCATCGGCTGAGGAAACATGATGGTACTTATCGTTGGTTTATATCAAGGGGTACTCCTTTAAGAGATCACTTTGGGAAAATTCTCAGGTGGTATGGTACTTCATCTGATATTCATGAGCAGAAACTAACAGCACAGGATTTAGAGCAACGGGTGAAGGAACGAACTGCTAGTTTGGAACAACAAAAAGCGTTTGCTGATAGTATTCTCGATGCATCGGTTGCTGGTGTAATGGCTATGGAAGCTGTGAGAGACGAAAAAGGGGAGATAATTGATTTTACCATGACACGTATCAACAAGTCTTTTACCAGGATTGTAAGTCTTGATGAACAACAGGTAATTGGTAAAAGCTACCTGAGTTATTTTCCCAAATCGGCAGATGGTATTTTTGAAAGATACAAGGTGGTCATGGAAACTAGTCAGCCGTTACGTTGGGAAGTTTATTCAACTAACAGAGAACTCAACTCTTGGTTTGATATATCTGCAGCCAAAAGAGGCGAGAACGGAATCGTTATCACATTCGCAAATATCTCAGAACAAAGAGAAGCGGCTATACAAATAGAACAACAGAAAAAGTTGCTGGATAATCTTCTTAATAACTCTCCAAGCGGCATTTCTATAACGGAGGTCATCCGAAACGATAAGGGAGAAGTGATTGATGGTAAAACGATCATTGCTAACTCTATTTCTGAACAATATCTTGGCTTGTCGGTTGAAGAAATGCTTGTAAAGACTAGTTCCCAGATCGATCCAAATATCCTGACCAGTCCGCTCTTTTTACAAGCCCTGCATACTCTAAAAACAGGTGTTCCATTTATTACGCAATACTTTTTTGCGCCTGCAAACAAATGGTTGGAACTATCCGTTGCCAGAATGGACGAAGATCACCTGATCAATATCTTTACAGACATCACTGTATTAAAAAATGCTCAGCTTGAAATTGAAAGATCTGCTGAACGATTGAAAGCTGTATTCAACACTGCTCAATCGGGTATGTTCACTTTTGCACCGGTAAGAAACGAAGAAGGGGATATAGTGGATTTTCGTTTCGTCATCACCAACCCAACATTTGCTGCTTATGTTGGTCAAACTCCCGAGGTATTGAATGGAGAATTAGGTAGCACATGGTTTCCGGGCTATCTTACCAATGGCGTTTTTGATATGTATAAGAAAACCTACCTCACAGGCGAGACGCACCGTACAGATATACATTACAACGTAGACCAACATGATATTTATCTGGATCTTCAAAGCACTAAGGTGGGAGATGAGGTTCTGATTACTTTCACCGATTTTACTCCTTTAAAGAAAGCTCAGCTTCAATTAGAAAAATATGTAGAAGACCTAAAACGATCCAATGCCAATTTAGAAGAGTTTGCTTATGCCGCTTCGCATGATCTGAAAGAGCCTGTAAGAAAGATCCATTTCTTTTCTGATCGTTTGAAGAACGCTTTAAGTGAAAAGCTGGATGCAGAACAAAATCGGTTATTTGAGAGGATGGAAGCAGCTACCAAACGTATGGGTTCTCTAATAGATGACCTGCTTTCGTATTCGCAGGTGAGTATGAAGCCGCGAAGCTTTGAGGAAGTAGATATGAACCAACTTATTGAAACAGTGCTTAATGATCTTGACCTGGAAATTGAAGAAACTGGTGCTGAAGTTAAGGTAGACAAGCTCTTTGCTATTAAAGGACATCAAAGACAGCTACAGCAGGCATTTCAAAATCTTATTGGGAATGCTTTAAAATATATTCATCCGTCGAGAACGCCTCAAATTCGCATTAGTTGTAACAAAGTAAATGGCAAAGATGCAGGTATAATACTTTCACCAGAAGAACTAAAGAAAAGCTTTTATACCATCACAGTTAGCGACAATGGAATTGGTTTTGACCCGGAAGACGCCGAACGCATTTTCAATGTATTTACAAGATTGCACAGCAATTTTGAGTTAAGAGGCACAGGCATTGGCCTTTCCATTGTCCGCAAGGTTATAGAAAATCATTATGGTCATATAAAGGCCGAGGGAAGACCTGGGGAAGGAGCTAGTTTCAGGATCTTTTTACCCGAAGAATAAAAGATTCAAATACACAACTGTTTTTAATATGGTTGGTTTATATCGTACTTAAATAGAAGCGAAGTTCTTCCACCGTGAATAAAGTGTAAATAAAAAAATTCACCTAAGAATTTCAGGGTTTAAACTTTATTACTAACTTGTTTACCTGAAAAGCAACAACTTGCTCTTCAATTCAATGTAATTTCCTATAAAACTACCAAACGATGCTGCTGCTACATGAATTCAAATACGAGGAAAAATCCAGAAAAAAAGAGTTACTCTTCCGCAACGGCGTTTATCTCACAAGCCGCTTTACAAAAGATTTTCAAATTCTATTGTTTCAAATAGATACTTTCTATGTAGAGGTTTTTGTGGATATAGAAGAAGAAGAGATTGGTTATATGCGTGCCTTTAGCTCTACCGATGATTTACGACCATACTTGCACAAAATTGATATCTCGGCATTAGTCTGAAAACTTTCACCTTTAGTAAAAAGAGACTATGCTGTAATTGATGCATCTGTAAACCTTGTTTGCATCTTCATCTGAAAGATCCGGTCATAAATTCGTTTGATCTCATCATAAAGCGAAACCAACTCCTGATGTTTCTTACCTAACCGCATTCCATCGGTAAATTCCCGGTTCTTTCTGATGAGCAAGCTTTGCAAAATATAAAGTTCATTACCCTGAATATTCTCCAGCATACAATCGTTTGATTTCAATATTGCAAAGTATATACCATTACAGCTTATTGTTTCAAAATGCTCATTTGTAAGCAATTGAGTTGTCCACAAGTCCAACCAAGCCGACCTAACTAACAGGTGCATGTTAAAGTGTGGAGTACCGGAAAGATCTTTCTTATTGCCTTAATATAGTCGAGAATGAGGAAAAAGATATTCAATGTAATACAGTTTCGATAAGTATTTAGCGGAAATAAATATGGCAACTGGTTTGCCGCTATTATCATCCATTTTTTAAGACAAAAAAAATCGAGTATGAGACGTGTGATTATTTTAGCAGCATTGGCACTGACAATTTTTAGTTTTACGTATGGGTGCGGTAATGCCAATACCGATACAACCAGCGGTTCGCCGGATAGCACTGGTGCAGGCACCATCGACCATAGCGGCGGCGGCGCAAACAATGGAACAACGGGGACAGACACAGGCACAAATTCTGGCTTTGGAACCGACACAACCACAACCGGCACCGATACCGGTACCCGGACAAACGGTTCTAACACAAATAAGACCCAACGCACAGGAGATTCATTATAAACAGTGTAGGAGGAATACCAGTGGCACTTTACAGGATACTGTTATCCAATGGAGATGTTCGGATTAACTAATTTTTTCTCTGGCATTAAAATGGAAGAATATTAGGAAACCAATAAAATGAAGCGGATTATAAAAACAGCAATGGCTATTGTACTGTTGAGCTTTGGATATGCTTGTAATAACAATGCCGATAGTACCGGCACTACGGACACCAACGTTAATATTGGTACCAATTCTAACGGTACAGTTGATACAGGTATTAATGGAACAAATGGAAACGTGCCTAATTCGCCTGATACAACTAATAATTATCAATCACCTACAAGAACACAACAGGACACATTGAACAGGCAGTAATTATTTATTGCTGTGCTTACGAATGTTCTTTTTGATCTCGTCTGTACAATGATCAATAAATTGTTCTGTAATGTATTGCATCTGCCCGTAATCAAGGGGTTTGGTGATGAAGCCTGCATCGTATTTTCTGGCAAATTGAGCATCCTGAGGCTGAGATGAAGTAGAAAAAAGCACAACAGGTACCGACTCAAACCGAAGCATGCTTCTTAGCTTTATCAATACATCCTTTCCACTTAGCATGGGCATATTAATATCTAAGATGATCAGGCAGGGGGTAATGTCGTCTTCGGAAAGATTTTGTAAATAGGATAAAGCCTGGCTGCCGTCTTTTACAGCTACCATCTCTACATTATTGGCGTACCGCGAAAAAGCATCCCTTACCAGATCCAAATCATCGGCATCATCATCGGCATAGAGGACAATGTTTTTTGGTGTAGCTGATTTAGTCATATTTGGTGGCTTGTCAATATTGGTTTACGAGACCAGTTGTTCTACATTTATTTGTTCCAGATAAGGATCAAGACAGTCTGTCCTGTCGGTACACCTTAATTCCTGAACATAGTAGCGGTATTTTTTGTAAAACACCTCTACATAAAAGCTGTCTAGTTGGTACAAGAGCACTATGATCTCATTGTGCTTTCGTTTGCCTATGTAAACACCCTCTTTATATAGCAGATCAAGCTGATCATTTTCGGCCAGCAGTTTAAAATCGAACAACGTCATAAGCATAACCCTCCTGCAACACGCCCCACAAATTGTGTGCTATCATTTAAGGCATCTATAAAAAAAAGTTTACGCATAAGCGTTTGGCAGCTATAAACAAATGTAAGGTCTGCTTTCAAAATCTGTAAAAAAAGAAATCAACATCTTTTTTGCTTACACTTTCTAAGATGGAATAGAATTCCGGGTGGATTTTAAAATTACCAGCTCGGTAATAGCAGCTATCATTGAGGCCAGTAGAATGCTGATTTTAGAGCTGATGATAACCCCAGGGTCGGTAAACGCCAGGTTAGTAATAAAAATGCTCATGGTAAATCCAATACCTGCCAGAAATGCCACTCCAAACAAGTGCCGCCAGCTCACACCCAAGGGTAAAGCAGCTATGCCTGAGCGAACGGCAATATAACTTGATACCAAGATACCGATCAACTTTCCGGCAAGGAGGCCAATGATAATCCCTAAAGCATTTTGTGTAGTAATGTTTGAAAGAATGTCCTGTGGAATATCTATAGCCGTATTAGCCAAGGCAAAAAGGGGCAGTACTATAAAAGCCACAGGGTAATGCAATGAATGCTGCAAATGATAAGCGGGGTTTCTAGAATCCTCCTTATGGAATGGAATAGCAAACGCAAGCAACACCCCGGCTATACTTGCATGAACGCCAGATTTTAGCATGAAGTACCACATCAGTATTCCACCCACTATATAAATAGCAAGATGATAAACACCTTTTTTGCCTAACAAAAACAATAAAGCAAAAATTCCAATAGCTATTAGAAAAAAGATAAGAGAGAAGCCTTTAGTATAAAAGATAGCAATTACTGTAATGGCGCCCAGGTCATCTATAATGTCTAAGGCAGTAAGAAAAATCTTTAAGGTGATAGGAACTCTGTTTCCTGCTAATGATAAAATACCTAATGCAAAAGCAATATCGGTAGCCATCGGAATACCAAACCCGGAAGCAGTGTCGGTTCCGGCGTTGAAAAAGGAGTAGACCAATGCTGGTATAGCCATACCACCTATTGCAGCTATTATCGGCAGAATAGCATTTTTAAAAGATGAAAGCTCACCTACATATAACTCTCTTTCAATTTCCAGCCCGACTAACAGGAAAAAAATAGCCATCAGCCCGTCGTTGATCCAATGCTCTATGCTATAATTAAGCTCGACATTTAAAAAAGATAAATCAAGATAAGAGTGCCAGAAGTGCAGGTAGGAATCACCCCATGCTGTATTGGCTATAATCAATGAAATAATAGTACATCCTATCAAAACAAAACCACCTGCTTTTTCACTTTGAAAAAAGCTTTTAAACAGATCCATTCTCATTGCCAATCCATTTATATAAAATTACATCCCTTCGTAAGAACAAGTACAGGCTATGTATACAAAAAGAAAGCCGCTCCTAAAGAAGCGGCTTTCCAATTGGAATGAGAATACTAATTAACCGAATATACCGCCTTTCTTAAGGGTTCTGATACCCTCAGCGATTTTGAATCCGTTCTGATATACTTCAATCTTATAATTACCTGTTTGGAAATCGTTTCTGCGCAGAGGCACACTAATATTTTTACGAGTGCCTTGCTCATAGTCTATTGTTGTTTTAAAGCTATATGGCCTGTCACCATCCTGGCGAGTGGTTAACGTACCTGAACCAATGTTTGGATCAGTTACCACCTGGCCATTAGGACCAGTTACTACCACATAAATATCAGCAGGGCCAGAACGTGCAACACGGTTTTCAACATCTAAAGAGATCATCAACTTGTCTACACGTTTTGCAGTAGTGGTTTCTTTTTCTTTACCGTTTCTTTTCTCGTTAAACGGCTTGATAGTGATATTAGAAGCAGTGAAAGTAGAAGCCACATCAACTGTTGATGCTAATTCATCTCTTTCCATTGATGTAGTTTGCAAATTAGATTCCAACACTGTTTTTTCTTCTCTCAATTGTGTGTTGTTAGAAGCCAGTTCCTGGTTCTCACCAGTTAAACGGGCTACTTCAGCTTCCAGGTTTCCTATTTTGCCATTCAACTGCGCAATCAAACTTCTTGCACGGGTTAACTCAGCCTGGGTTGCATTTTTGTTTTTCAAAATGCGGTTGATCTCATTTCTTAGTTTTGAGATCTCAGCTGTATTATCGCTTAGCTGACCACTTAAGTTGTTGTTACTTCCTGTAATAGAATCCAGACGCAATAAGGCATCATTATATTCTGTACGCAATGAGTCGATAGCTGTATTTGCTTTTGCTTCACTAGCCACAAATACTTGCTCTTTTTCTTTGTCTCTTGTCAAATCATACACTAAGTATCCGCCTAATCCTAAAATGATAGCGGTAAGAACACCAATCACTATATTTTTGGTGCTGTTATCTTTTGTTCTAACCGGACGTTCGCCTTGTGGATTATTGGCAGAAGGATAATTTGTGTTTGCCATCGTAGATAGGTTTTAAGTTTAAAGATATTTGGTATCTAAGGTTGAGATTTTCAATCGAAGGCAACGTTTTCGAAAACCGTGCCAAAGTGTTAACACATTGATTTTGAATAAAAGCAAGTATGTATGAGTGCTGAAAAGATCATATCGGATTTGAAAAAAGGGATTGTTAAACCAGTATACTGGCTGGAAGGCGATGAAGAGTTTTTTATTGATCAGATAATGGACTATGCTGAAAAATACATACTGAACGAAAGTGAAGCAAGTTTTAACCTGACAATATTTTATGGTAGAGATGCGGCATGGCCAGACATCGTAAATGCCTGTAGGAAATACCCGATGTTTTCTGAGAGACAGGTGGTACTATTGAAAGAAGCACAAGCGATGAAGGACATTGATAAGCTGGAAAGCTATATTGAACACCCCTTGTCCTCTACTATACTTTTTGTTGCCTATAAAAATAAAAAGGTGGACGGCCGCACACGATTGGCTAAGCTGTTAAAAGACAAAACAGTTTACCTGTCCACTAAAAAGCTTTATGAAAATGAACTGCCGGAGTGGACTAACGAGCTTGTGCAATCGAAAGGTTTCAGTATATCTAAAAAAGCTTTGTTCTTATTAATTGATCATATAGGCAATGATCTAAGCCGCTTAAGTAACGAAGTAGATAAACTTGCCTTGAATCTTGGAGAACGAAAAAACATTACTGAAGATGACATTGAAAAGTTTATCGGCATTAGCAAAGAGTATAATGTTTTTGAGCTGCAGCAAGCTATCGCAGCTAAGGACTTGTATAAAGCCGTTCGCATCATACAATATTTTGAGGCTAATCCAAAAGCCGGGCCTCTGCAATTGATCTTTCCATCGCTTTATAATTTCTTCAGCAAGGTTCACATGATCTACTCGGTACCTGCTAAAGACGAAAAATCATTAGCTTCTTCAATTGGCGTTTCTCCATGGTTTGTGAAAGATTACATAAGCACAGCTAAACGGTTTAGTGGAGGTGAAGTATAACAAACCATTTTATTGCTGCATCAATACAATTTAAAAAGCATTGGTATTGGCGACAGCGGAACTGATGATGCGCAATTGCTAAAAGAAATGGTGGTGAAGATGATTGGAATGAATTAAGAAGTGAGATGTGAAAAGTGAAAAGTCAAACAGGAAGAAGTCTATGATGTAAATGTTGCTTTCAGTCTCACGTTTCACTTTTCAGATTTTCAGCAAGCGATTGTGTCTGCACAATCTCAAAAAGGTATTACCAATATCATTAAAATCATTAACCGTGTCTAACTTCTTATAGTGCTGTCAAACTTTCTTCCTTATCTCTGGCTAATTGTTGTTTCAGAGCCTCTAATGAATCATATTTCTCCTGATGCCGCAGGAATTTTTTTACAATAACACGTATGGTTTGCCCGTAAATATCTCTGTCAAAATCAAAAATGTTCACTTCAATTTTTTCACCGGATTTTGCAAGTGTAGGACGGTTGCCAATGCTCAACATGCCCTTTTTTGTTTCATCGCCAACTAAAACATCAACAGCATATACTCCATGTCCCAAGTGAATTTTTTCTTCGTCCGTGTACTCAAGGTTTGCGGTTGGGTAGCCTAATTGTCTTCCCAATTTATCTCCATCAACTACAATTCCTTCAAAAAAGAAATGATAACCTAGCAGCCTGTTTGCCGTTTCTATATCACTTTGCAAAATGGCATTTCTGATTTTAGTTGAGCTAATTGCAATTTCTTCCAGCACATGTTTTGGGATCTCTACCAGGTTATAATTCCATTTGATTGCAAATCGTTCCAACATTTTATAATCACCTTTCCTTTCTTTCCCGAACCTATGATCATATCCAATGATGATAGATTTAGGAGCAAAGTTCTTAATAAGGAAATTTTCAATGTACTCTTCGGCAGGTTGGTCGGAAAAAGTTTTTGTAAAAGGAACAATTACAAGGTGATCCACTTTATGCAAGGCAAGAATTTCTATCTTTTCATTCAGCGTAGTAATTAACTGCAAGGATGTCTCTGGTTTAACGATCTTTCGAGGGTGAGGGTCAAACGTAATAATGACTGTCTCTCCATTCTGAAGCCTGGCTTCTTCTTTTAAAGCAACAATGATCTTTTGATGACCTGCGTGGACACCATCGAAGGTTCCTATAGTTACAACGGCGTTTTTAAAATTGGGTAAACTCTCAATAGATCTGTGCACCTGCATAGCGGCTGCTAAGATAGAATAGTTTATAGTTTGTGGTTTGTAGTTTATAGTTCAATAGTTTTGCCCTATGTCATTGTATTCAAAAAGAGGCGTGTCTGCACAAAAGGAAGAAGTACATGCGGCTACCAAAGACTTAGATAAAGGACTGTTTCCAAAAGCCTTTTGCAAGATCTACAAAGATGTATTAGGCGGCGATGATGGGTGGGTGAATGTGATGCATGCAGATGGCGCCGGCACAAAAAGCATTCTGGCTTATTTGTACTGGCAAGAAACAGGTGATATCTCAGTTTGGAAAGGCATTGCACAGGATGCCATCGTAATGAATTTAGATGATTTGCTTTGCGTAGGCATTTATAAAGGGTTCCTTTTTTCCTCTTCAATTGACAGAAATAAACATTTAATTCCGGGCGAAGTTTTGAAAGAGTTGATAAATGGTTCGCAGGAGTTTTTTGATACAATGCATGATCACAAAGTGGATATTGCTTTTATGGGTGGTGAGACAGCCGATGTGGGGGATGTAGTAAGAACAGTTGCTGTGAACGGCACACTAACTGCAAGATGGCCAAAAGAAAAAATCATAAGCAACGAAAAGATAAAAGCCGGAGATGTAATTGTTGGATTGGCGAGTTATGGTAAATCAATTTATGAGCTTGAATATAACAGCGGCATTGGCAGTAATGGTTTAACCAGTGCCAGGCATGATGTATTAAACAAATACTACGCGGATCAATTTCCTGAAACATTTGAGCCGGCTTTAGAAAACGACATAGTTTATATTGGCAAGCATAGACTGACAGATGTAATGACCATTACTCATTCCGGCCAGCAATTCCATACCAATATTGGAAAATTGATTCTTTCTCCAACAAGAACCTTTGCACCCGTTTTAAAGCAGATCTTAACCCAAGAATTTAGAGCTGTTCATGGACTGATCCATTGCAGTGGCGGTGGGCAAACCAAGTGCATGAAGTATGTACCAGATAACGTAAGAATAGTAAAAGATAACTTGTTTGATGCTCCGGAGATTTTCCAAATCATTCAGGCAGCAAGTGGTGCTGATGCAAAGGAAATGTACCAGGTGTTTAACATGGGATGTCGGCTGGAGATTTATACGGATGAAAAAAATGCTGATCAACTGATCAGCATTGCAAAAAGTTATGGTATAGATGCACAGAGGATTGGAAGGGTGGAAGACAGTGAAAAGCAGGGTTTGGAAATTCGTTACAAAGATCAAATCATCAGCTATTGATCTGTTCTTGATAAGCACTTCTTATTCTTCTGCAATTACAAAAGTTATTGGCTGTATATGATAGGAACGTACCTTTTTCCCATTCTGTTCACCGGGATTCCACTTTGGAGAATCCTTCATCATTGAAGCTACACCTCTTCCAATCCATAACCATGATTTGTAAGTGTTTCGATACTGGTTATTGATCCATCTAATTCTACTATGAAACGGACCTGTACAGTATACTGCCCTGGTTTCATTCCTTTGGCCGCAGCATTTTCAATAAAGGTTTGAAGCCGGCTTTCTAAAAACTTTCTCCACTCTGCCCTATTAACAGAAGCTTCAATTTCTACCTTTTTGAAAACAGCATTATTTAAATTCACCTGATATCCCTTTTCTCTAGTGTAACTGATACTATCTACTTCAACCTCCGTAAGAGATTCAATATCTTCTAATTCTAAGCTTTTTGTAGTTATTTCTATCACCCCATTCTTACCGTTTTGTCCATACTTCTTAATTGCAACTTCGCTATTTAAAACCTTGACGGATTGAATCATTTCTACATTAAGCTTCTCAATTTCGGTCCTGGATGCAGGCATGCCATTCAAATAATAGATTGCGTTTGGAGATGATGCTTTCATCCATTGTGCTTTTGTCGGTAGGCCATTTTTTAACGGGGGCGGAGGAGGAGGAGGCAATTTCAATCCTTGCTTGATAGCTTCGCTAATTGATAACGAGTCTTTTGTGCCATCAAAGAAGAGTATATGCACTTTGTCCCTTGCTGGAAAGACTTTAGTTGATGTGACCTGCTTCCCTTTATAGGTTTGCTTTGGTACCGTATCGCTATAAATTTCTTCTACATAAAAGGCTTCACTATCCTGGTCGGTTACAGTACTACTTTCCGAGGCTTGATGTGAGGGTGCCGGATCAGATTTTTCCATTCTACAGCTAAAAGCAATGACAAGAATGGCTGCTACTGGCAATACTGAGATGCGGCTTAAATAATTCCATCTGGGGTTTTGAATTTTGGTAAGCATGGTAAGTCTGCGTTTAATAGATGATTGAAAGAAAGGATTAATTATTTGGCCGAATTGTTTAGGATGTACCGATTGCAGGATCATTGCAGCAAAAGCAGCGGTACCATGTTGTTCAACAGCTTTTTTATCCGCTATAAATTCATGTATCAATTGTAGCTCTCTGCGTATAAGCCAGAAAAAGGGATTAAGCCAGAAAAGAATCAGTACAATTTGAATAAACAGCTTATCAATCGAATGCTTCTCTTTTACATGAACCAACTCATGCTGAAAAATCTGTTGCCCGGTTTTAGATTTCAGATCAATGTTCTTATTCCAGAAAATGTATTGGAAAAAGGAAAATGGGGTTCCCTGAACTTCTGTATCAATAAACTTTATATCATCTAATTTACGAACAACGTGTGCCTTGATAATAGTTCTTATTTTTTGAAGTGATCTAATAAAAGCCATTAATAAAATTGAAACCGCAGCCATGTATCCAAAGCCAATCCATTGCTCAACAGAAAGAGAAAACGATTGCTCCTTTTGAATTTGAATGATATAATTATCAGCAGCCTGAGCAGATGGGAATATTAAAGAGCTTTCGTCAATATTATCTACCGTAAATTTTAATGCAGGTATAATTAAAGAAATGACTACTGCCGCTAGCAAAAAAAAGCGATTCCACTGATGGAAAGCCTTGTTGCGTAAGGCAAGATGATAATACAGGAATAAAACACCCGAGCAAAGCATCACCTTAAACAAGTAGTATCCAATGGCAATCATTTTTTTCCTTTTTTAAGTTGTTGTAATAAGGTTTCCAGGTCTTCAAGGCTGATGTTATTTTCCTTGACCATAAAAGAAACTGCTTCGCTAAAGGATCCGCCAAAGTATCCCTTAACCAACGTTTTTATCGAAGCCTTTGAATACGCTTCTTTACTTACTAACGGATAATACTGGTGCTGCCGCCCAAACACTTTTATAGCAACAAATTCTTTTTCAATTAAAATTTTTAGAATGGTTGCTACTGTGTTCTGGTGAGGCTTAGGTGTTGGAAGAGCATCCATAATATCACGAATAAAACCTTCGCCTGTTTTCCATACTGCCTGCATTACCTGTTCTTCAGCTTTAGTAAGTGTCTTCATAAAAATTTAATCAAACACTAAGCTATAACTAAATTTTTAGTTTAACAACTAATTTTTTAGTTTTTGATAAAAAAATTTATCCCTTCTTTTTCTTCTGTTATTTTGCAGCAAAAGAAACGGAGCAATGTCAGAAACCATCATAGAGTTAAAGAATGCCAATATCTACCAGGGAGAAAGTGTGGTGTTACAGGATGTAAATCTTAAAGTTAATAAAGGTGAGTTTGTTTACCTGGTAGGGAAGACCGGCACAGGCAAATCAAGCTTATTAAAAACACTTTATGGTGAGTTGCCCCTGAAAGAAGGTCATGGCAATGTGGTAGGCTACGACCTGAGGCAATTGACGTGGAAAACGGTCCCTTATCTGAGAAGAAGTTTAGGCGTAGTATTTCAGGATTTTCAATTGCTAACTGACAGAAATGTAAACGACAACCTCAAATTTGTTTTGAAATCAATAGGCTGGAAGGATGAAAAGCTGATGAATGAAAAGATTGCTGATGTATTAGACAAAGTAGGATTAAAGTCTAAAGGTTTTAAAATGACCTTTGAGATGAGTGGTGGCGAGCAACAAAGAGTAGATATTGCCAGGGCTTTATTGAATTCTCCCAAATTGATTTTGGCCGATGAACCTACCGGAAACCTTGATCCTGAAACCTCAGATGAGATCATGCAACTATTGTTTCATATTGCAAGAGATTATGGCACTACAGTGGTAATGGCAACACACGATTATATTGTTATTCAAAAATTTCCTGCACGAATGGTAAAAACCGAGAAAGGAAGGGTGATAGATAATGCCTCTATTGTCAACCTATGATCTCTGTTTTAATTCCTGTTTTTAATACTACTATAAACAAGCTGGTTGATGCGCTAATCAAACAATTGTATGAACTACAGATACCTGGAGAGATCGTTATTATAGATGATGCGTCGCTTGACGATTTTAAATTACAGAATAGGCGAGTCGCTAACATCCAAAAAGTTTCCTACTTCGAATTAGAAAAAAACATTGGCAGACTGGAAATACGAAAATCCCTTGCTGAAAAAGCACAGTATGAATGGTTGCTTTATCTGGACAGTGACAGCGAAGTAATCGGGAAAGATTTTTTAAAGTCATACATGAAAGCAATGTCTGCCGGGCAAGATGTGATAGTGGGAGGCAGGGTATATAATGAAGAAAGGCCTGAAAAATGCAGCCAGGTGCTTCATTGTAAATATGGAAAGCAGAGAGAGAAGATGTTTGGCAGGAAGACAGCGTTCATGACCAATAACTTTTGCATTAAAAAATCGGTCTTTAAAAAACTGCCTGATAATTTAAGCTGGACAGGCTATGGCCACGAAGACACACTGATAGGGCTGGAGCTTGAAAAATTGGAAGCAAAGATCATTCCTATAAACAATCCTGTTTTGCACGGGGTAATAGAAGATGCAGAAGAGTTTATGAGCAAATCAGAAGAAGCTTTATCGCATCTTAAATTGCTTTCTCAATATTATGACCATGAAACTTTGCGTCGTCATGTCAAACTTTTTGACTGGTATTGCAGGTTGAAGGCCTTTAACCTGACTGGCATTGTCACATCGCTTTACAATATCAATCAGAACAAAATTCATATTAACCTTTCTTCGTGCAATCCTTCCCTAAAGTTGTTTGATTGGTATAGGATGGCAAAATTTATAGATCTAATGAGGAACAGTAGAATGGTAAAAGTTGATTAGTTCTTTCTCTTCCGTTTCCCAGTTATATACTGTCCTTGCTTTCAGGCAGTTCGTTTTTAATTCGTGTAATAGATCTTCATTTGTCATCGTTTGGTTGATAGCATCAATTATTGATTCAATTCTTAAATCATTTATCAGGACAGCTACCTTAAACCGGTCATTTACTTTCCTGTATTCAGGATAATTCATTGCAATCTGCGGCAAAGCAGCATGTATATAATCGAAAAACTTATTAGGCAAAGCCATGAATTGGTTTAGACCTTCCTTCTCTGCTAAAGCAATCCCTAAAGTTGCCTCCTGCGTTTCTTTCCATAAAGCATCCGGTAACAGCATTCCTTTTAATTCTACCTTGTCTTCAACATTATTCTTTGCTATCAGCTGCTTTAGTTGTGGCATAAAATTGCCATCACCGCAAATCACTAATTTATACGGGATGTTTTTCATAGCTGGTATAAGGTATTCAAAGCCCCTTGCTTCATTAACTACTCCCTGGTACAATAATTTCTTTTCTTTTTCAGACGTTGAACGTATTTGTTGCAGCAAAGGCATATTTCGTATAACCTTATAATTCCTGTTGTATTCATTTTTAAATTGATCGGCTATGCCGTTGCTTACCGTATAACCGTATTGATAATGGGGTACCGAAATCTTTTCAATCCATTTCCATACTTTCTTTATTGCAGGCCGGCTATGCACTTCTTTCAGTTCTGTAAAATATTCATGTGCATCGTATATCCGGGGTATTCTTTTCCATCTTGATACAACTAAACAAGGCAGGATCGTGTCAAGATCAATTGCACAGATAGCATCGGCCTTGCTGAAAAGCAAAAAGAAGAACAAGCGTAAATTGAATTCCGCATAAAAAAGAAAACCTTTATTAGACAAGCACGGAAGTCTTTTTTGCTGAAAAGGCTTTTCAGTCAATGGCAAAGAAGTTTTTAATTTTCTGCCTATCAATGTAACGTGATAACCATCATTTGCTAACGATGTGCAAATACGGTGCATACGTTGATCGTAGCTAAGATCGTTGGTGACAGTAAAATAAAGCTTCTTCAATGTTGTCTGCGATGGAAGGCTTCAAAAATAAATGTATCCAAACAAAAAAGCCTTGCTCTTTCGAAACAAGGCTTTTAAAATTTATGTTTGAATGTTTATTGCATACCGCCGCTATCCATTCCTTCCATTTCAGCTCTTGTGTTTTTACGTTTGAACAAGCTGGCATCCATTTTACCAAACCTGAAGTTGAAGTTGAGGCGAAACACTTGCGGATCTCTTCTTCTGAAAATATCCTGGGTAAAAAAAGGAGACTCAGTGTAAGCATTATATCGCCTTGTTCTAAAGATATCATTAACATTAAGTGAAATAGAAGCTGTACGGTTTTTCATGAACTCGTAGCGAATACCTGCATCAACAAAGTAGTTAGGACGTATGAACCCTTGTGCTGCTGATTGGCTTCCACCGAAACCGCCACCAAATCCACCGCCACCCATTCCGCGGAAGCCGCCGCCTCCGCCGCCACCACGGCCACCCGGGTTAGAAATAATCTTTGACTGGTATTCACCAGAAAGTTGAACGCTTATATTCTTTGGCAAACGAAACGTGTTGTTCAATTTAAAGAAGTAGCTCAGAAATTGATCCGGATCGGGCTGATCTTCCAGATCAATCTTGGCTGTAAAGAAGTTGGCATTGGAGGTAAGATCCCACCATTTAGCGATTTTGTTCCTACTTGTTAATTCAAACCCGGTAACATAACTTTTGTTAGCATTTACATAGCTGCTTATAAATACCGAGTCAACCTTATTAATGATTGTATCCTTTTCTCTCGTTATGATACTTGTTATCAGATCGTTTGTGTTTTTAAAATAAACTGATGCTAACAAGTTATCGCGATTCTTTTTAAAGATCTTGGAATAAGACAACTCCAGCGAGTTGGTAAATTCAGGGTCCAGATCAGGATTACCACGGGTTATATTAAGTGAATCGCTATAATCGGTAAACGGAAATAATTGGAAAAAATTAGGCCTGTTGATCCGGCGACTATAATTCAATTGGATATCATCATTGTCGCTGATCTTCTGGCTTAGGAAAACACTTGGGAAGAAGCTAAATGGAAATTCCATTTTAAAATCTTGCTTATTGTTCAACCTGCCCTGGTTCTCAGAACTTTCGGCCCTAAGTCCAAGTTGATATCCAAAGTTCTTTACTCTGCTTGAATACGTAGCATAGGCTGCATACACCCTGTCTTCATTGTCATAAAGTGTTCTGGTGATCTGCTCAGGAATGGATATGCTATTGAAGCTTTCAATTTGTCGGATCGATGCCCGGGCCCCAATTTCAAATTTCGATTTGTCATTGATCGGGTTAGCATAATCTGTTTGGAAAACAATGTTGCGGTTTTCACCACTTCCTGTTTGAAATTGTACGTAAGGCCCCCGGTAGATATCATTTTGTTTATAACGGTCGGTACGTATGAGGTTCTCATTCTCATTTCTACCTTTATTAATAGTAACGTCGGCAGTCCACTCACGGCCCGCTTTGGGAAAATTGTGCTTAAAGCTTATTTGTGTGCCCCAGTTTCTGAAGTTATTATCAGAATTGGAACGCCTCAAGTGGTTTTCATAAGAGTTATTGAAAAAAGAGTCAATACGGATGTCACTTCTATTTGTAGGGTCCATTCCGCCTCTGGCCATAGAGCCGGAAATGGTAAGCGTATTTCTGTTTGAAATAAAATAGTCAACTCCGCCTCTTAAAAAACCAAACATACCTCTGCTTATATTCTCATCTTCCTGTAAAGATTTTATAGGTCGTCCGACAAGTGTAGATCTTGTAGTTGATCCGGTACTAATGGATTTTCTTTGGTTCACCATTCCATTCATGAAAACGTTGATCTTATTTTGACGAACATTGATATCACCTCCGAACCCTACACGGGCACGGGAGTCTATGTTCGCTCTCACGTTGCCGCTGTATCCAACTCTTTTATTCTTCTTCAAAACAATATTCAGAATACCTGCTGTACCGCCAGATGCATCAAATTTTGCAGAAGGGTTCGTGATGATCTCAACGCTTTCAATTGCATCTGCAGGAATTTGTTCAAGGGTGAGGTTGGTTGGACGCCCATCAACAAAAATTTGAGGAGCTCCGTTTCTTACAGAAACATTTCCATCTAAATCAACATTAACCGAAGGAACATTCTTCATGATGTCAACAGCAGTACCGCCTTGTGAAACGAGATTACGATCTACGTTAAAAACTTTTCTGTCGATACCCATAGTCAAAGCAGGACGATTAGCCGTTACCGTAACACCACCCAACACCTTTTCATCAACATCTAAACGAATGTTACCAAGATCTTTATCTAATGCACCTAACATAGCCATCGGATCATTACCGGTAGCATTACGGTTAGGCATTTCAAAAGCAACATTTTGTTCTTTAGTAACAAAGCCAATACCGGTTATCCTCAGTTTATAGCGTCCCATAACAGGTACGTTTTCAATACTAAACTCGCCGGTAGAAGTGGTAAGCATGCCACCTACTATAAACTCCTTACGTTGTTTTGTAGCTGTATCCATTCTGTCTTGTACCAGCGTAACAGAAGCTGCTTCAATTCCCTTATTGGAAGCGTCAACTATCTTACCATAAAATCTACCGCTAATTTGTTGGCCGCCCCGTTGGCCACCAGGCATTTGTGCGTGTGCAGAAAAAAGTATTAAACTGCAAACCAGCATCACTAAAATCTTCTTCATGTGCATTATTTGTGAGTCCGCAAAGGTAGACCAGATAGGCTGCCAATACAGTCTTAATTAACCTTAATTAACCTGTTATTGGATGAGTGGTAAAAAAAGCCCCTGCGGCTTGCAGAGGCTTGGGTGGCTAACCGGGCTCGAACCGGCGACCCTCAGAACCACAATCTGATGCTCTAACCAACTGAGCTATAACCACCGTGAAAGGAGTGCAAATATAGGAAACAGAAGAAAAAAGAATTGAAAATTTAAAATGTAAAATGCAAAAATGATGGCCTGTTTCTTACCAGCCAGTAAGCCTAAGAACAACAGCTTGGGCGAATAATGAGCAGGTGCTATTTTTTAATTAACCGAGATACTGCTGAACTTTATTCCATTTTTTATTCTTTCCACCGTTCATCAAAAACGTATGTTAAACAGTATGGCTTAATAAGTATAGCCTGATAATTGCTTTATATTTGAGTAGTATGCCTAAGGCACTAAAATATCTGATAAGTATGAAGAGATTACCGTTACTCCTGTTGATGCTGGCAGGTGGCATTTTCATTGCATCGCAAACGATGGGCACAAGTAATTCAACCCCTCCCGGCAAATACGAAAAGATCCTGCAGATTGTAGGTGAATATATAGCGCAGGGGCATTTTAAGCCTAAAGAGATCAATGATGATTTTTCCCGCCAGGTGTTCAATAAATATTTTGAAGAACTGGATCCTGAAAAGAACATCCTGATGCAACAGGATATTGAATCATTAAGAAAGTTTGAAACAAAAATTGATGATGAAATAAAAGGTGCACAGGTTCAATTCTTTCTTGAAGCAGGAAAACTGTTCAACCAAAGAGTTGAAGAAGCCAGTAAAATTTACAAAGACCTTTTATCAAAGCCTTTTGAGTTTACCACAGATGAGTCTGTAATCACAGATTCCAAAAAACTTTCTTTTGCTTCAACTGAAGCGCAACGCAAAGAGCAATGGCGCAAACGCTTAAAATATCTGACACTGGATCGTTATGCTGAGTTATTAGACATAAGAGAAAAGAACAAAGGCAAAGAAGGCTTTGTTGCTAAAACGGATGCAGAATTGGAAAAAGAAGCCCGTGAAAGAGTGGAAAAGATCATGGACAGAACGTTTGAACGTTACCGCTTTAAGTTCAACGACGATGATAAGTTTAGTGTGTTTGTGAACACCATTACTCAAATGATGGATCCTTACACAGAGTTCTTTCCGCCAGTTGAAAAAAGATATTTTGATGAACAATTGAGCGGTCGCTTTTCTGGTATTGGTGCTTCTTTAACCTATGAAGAAGGAAATATCAAGATCAATAGCCTTGTAACAGGTAGTCCTGCATGGAAGTCGCAACAAATTGAAGTAGGCGATGTGGTAATGAAAGTAGCACAGGGCAGTGAACAGCCAGTTGAGTTAACGGGTTACGTGGTTGAGGATGCTGTAAAACTGATCAGAGGTAAAAAAGGCACCGAGGTTCGACTGACATTGAAAAAGAAAGACGGTACTATTAAAACAATATCTCTTGTTCGTGATGAGATCATTCAGGATGAAACTTATGTACGGAGTGCTGTTGTAAACGAGGGTGGTGCTAAGATTGGTTACATCTTTTTACCTGAATTCTATGCTGATTTCGAACGTCCGAACGGTGCAAGGAGCGGAATGGATGTAGCTAAAGAGGTGATCAAGCTGAAACAAGAAAAGGTTGACGGTATTGTAATTGATCTGCGCAACAACGGTGGAGGTTCATTATATGATGTGATACAAATTGCAGGCTTATTTATTGATGAAGGCCCGATTGTTCAGGTTAAAGACAGAGATGGCAACCCACAGGTGATGCGTGATAAAGACGGTGCCGTATTGTACGATGGCCCCCTGGCTGTAATGGTAAATGAGTTCAGTGCTTCTGCTTCTGAGATCTTTGCGGCAGCTATCCAGGATTATGGCAGAGGTGTGGTGATCGGCAGCACCAGCACCTATGGTAAGGGAACAGTACAGCGTAGTATTGGGCTTGATCCTCAAAACTATACTTCATCCAATTCTGAACTGGGTTCTCTAAAATTAACCTTGCAAAAGTTTTACCGTGTAAATGGTGGCTCAACGCAAAAGAAAGGTGTAGTTCCAGATGTGATCATTCCTGATTTTTACGAGTATCTGAAATTCAGGGAAAGAGACAATCCGGATGCAATGCCTTATGATGAAGTAAGCAAAGCAAATTATAAATTGTGGCAGCCCGGCTATGATCTGGGTATTGTAAAAAACCTGAGTAATGCCCGCATTGCAAATGATTCTATTTTCAGAGCCATAAAGGAAAAGACATCAATTCTGGCAAAGCAAAATGACAAGGAATACCCATTGCAATTGGAAAAATATAAGGCTGAACAAAAGATTACCCGTGCCGCAGTGAAAGATATAGAAACGTTGATCAAGATGAATAAAGAAATGCAGGTTAGCTTTTTGGAGCAGGATAGCAAGCGCTACAATTCAGAAGACAAGGATAAATCGGCCCGTTATAATACATGGTTAAAAAACATCAGCAAAGATGTATATGTTGACCAGGCAGTGAAAGTTGTAACAGAGATGATCAAGCAAGAGAATATCGCTAAAGGAAAAGCTCAGCCGGTTAAAACGTTCTAATACAAAATATGATTTTATAGGAAAAGCATCCGTTACACAGCGGATGCTTTTTTATTTAAGTATCGTTCTTCCATAATGTTTTGATGATGCTTTGCATGGCCAACAATTATAAAACCAATCGCTTTTACATAAGTAGAGCTGCCGCTTGCAACACCTTCAGACTCCAGCTGCTCCTCATCAAAATTTTCAAAAAGCTTGATTGTTGATTTCCGTACCAGCTGTGTTTCTTCTATCAAATCTTCTTTCGTTCTTCTTTCTGCTTTGGAGTTCACTGCATAGTCATTTTCTTCAAAGCCGGGAAGTGGCGTTTGATCTTTTCTGGCCATGCGCAAAGCACGGTAGGCAAAAATCCGTTCTCCATCAATGATGTGCTGAACCAATTCTTTAATAGTCCATTTGCCTTCTGCATAGGCATAATCCCATTTTTCTTCTGGTATAGACTTCAGAAAATCTAACCATTCGGTAGTATACGTATCGAATGCTTTCATCAAATTATCAATCCTAACCTGGCTGATATAGTTATGATAATAAGAAGGAACTCTTGAAAGGTCAACAGGATTCATAAAACAATTTTGCCCCAAAATAAAAAATCCCGCCAACTGGCGGGATCGTTATTTATCAACAAAATGTGATTAAGCTTTTTTCGTCTTCTTCACTTTGCTTTGAGTTTTTACGGGCTGAGGCTTTTGCTTAGCCACCATAGCTTCAGCTAGTTTAGCAGCTTCGAAAGCATTCACGACACCACCTGTTCTACTGATCTCGGAAAGAGGAACCTTCTCACCTGTAGCAGGATTAGTAACCATCATTCCGGTGGGTGCCTGAGCACTTTTTTCGATTACTTCTTTAAGTTGCTGAGCTGTTAGCTGAGGATAACGTGAAAGAATGAAAGCAGCAACACCTGCAACAACAGGAGAGGCCATACTTGTACCCGAAGCATTACCATAAGTAGTACCTCCGGGAATCGTTGAATAGATTTGGTGGCCAGGAGCAAATACATCCACCTGGTCTTTACCAAAATTGGAAAAGCTGGCTACGAGGTCGCCACCATTTTTAGGGTCGCCGCTGGCGCCAACTGTTAACCAGTTAGATGCTCTTTTGCCATCTGTTTTATACATAGCATTGGGGAAGTTGTCAGTCGTATCAATGTTCGATCCATCGTTACCAGCCGCATGAACTAGTAATACACCTTTGCTTTCAGCATATTTTACCGCATCATCCACCCAGCCTTTTTCAGGGGAGAACCCTTTACCAAAGCTCATGTTGATCACTCTTGCACCATTATCTACAGCGTAACGAATGGCCAAAGCAACATCCTTATCATGCTCATCACCATCGGGTACAGCACGGATAGACATGATTTTTACATTGTCAGCAATGCCATCCACACCTTTACCATTTTTTCTTGCCGCTGCTATAATCCCTGAAACGTGTGTACCATGGAAAGGCGTGTTAGCCATTACATCACCGTTTCCATAAAAACGGTCGTTTATATCTGCCTCATTATCTTTTACAATGTCTGCACGGTAATTTTTCGGAGCTTTTGTAGCTGCTTCGGCTTTTCTTTCTTCACCTGAAACGTAATCACCGATTTCTTCTAAAGTTTCTTTATTAGAACGGGCCACATCAATACCTAAACCTTGATAAAGAGCAAGAAATCTTTTCTTGGCTTTCTTCACATCTTCTTTATCAGATGTAAGAGCTTCCACATCCGAACCTTTAAATACTTCTTTGCCAATCTCTTTTCTTAAAACGCTGTCTGCGTTCAAAGCAGATTTATAAGCATTTTTGATCAACATGAAGTTCATCTGGTCGGCTGTATTGCCTGCTATAGATTTTTCCGACTTCTTCCACATTTGATATAGTTCCTGATCTTCTTTGCTTAAAGAAGAAGGGTCGGTTACGGTTGAAAAACGGGCCTTATAACGGTGATACACTCTTGCTGCTTCGTAAGAATCTTCTTTCACATTTCTGCCATCACGGCCACCGATGAAGTTCCAGCCATTGATATCGTCAACATAGCCATTGCCATCATCATCAATACCATTGCCGGGTATTTCTTTTGGATTTCTCCATAAGACAGGCTTCAGGTCCTCATGAAGTGTATCAATGCCTGAGTCAATTACCGCTACAATAACGGTTTGGCTTTTTTTACCTTTTACAAAATCATAAGCCTTATCCAGGCTTATACCATGATAACCATCTTTTTGACGGTCTTTTAAATGCCAGCTTTTGTCCTGTGCTGAAGCCGAAACAGTTAATCCTGCTGCCACCAAAGCCAGTACGGATCCTTTCAAGTAATTATTCATTTTGCTGCTGTTTAAATACAAATTTGGGTAAGTCGTAAAAATAACTGAAACCACTCATACAGATTTGCAAAAGAGTGACACAGTTGCCTTTAAAACTGTTAAGACTAAAGGTCGAATTTAATGCCCTGGGCTAATGGTAAACTTGTACTGTAGTTGATGGTATTGGTTTGACGACGCATATAAATTCTCCAGGCATCGCTACCACTTTCACGGCCGCCACCGGTTTCCTTTTCTCCGCCAAATGCTCCACCAATCTCTGCACCCGATGTACCAATGTTTATGTTTGCAATTCCACAGTCGCTACCGGCTGATGAAAGGAATTGTTCAGCTTCCCGCAAATTTAAAGTCATGATTGCTGATGATAAACCTTGCGGTACACCATTTTGAATAGCAACCGCTTCTTCAAAAGTTTTATACTTCATGAGATATAAAATAGGAGCGAAGGTTTCATGTTGAACAATTTCAAAATGAGGTTGTGCTTCGGCAATGCAAGGCTTCACATAGCAACCGCTTTTAAAATCCTCACCTTCTAATACACCGCCTTCAACAATGAACTTTCCACCTTCCTTCTTACATTTTTCGATGGCCTCCAAATACGATTCAACAGCCCCTTTATCAATCAATGGTCCTACATGATTTTTTTCATCCAATGGATTGCCGATTCGTAATTGATTGTAGGCTTTTACTAGTTTATCTCTGAATGAATCATAAACATCTTCATGAATGATCAAGCGACGAGTGGTTGTACAACGTTGTCCGGCTGTACCAACAGAGCCAAATAAACAACCAACCAATGCCATTTCCAGATCGGCATCCTTAGAAATAATGATAGCATTGTTACCACCTAATTCAAGCAATGATCTTCCTAGTCTTGCACCAACTGCTGCACCTACAGCTTTACCCATTCGCGTAGAACCTGTTGCAGAAACCAAAGGTACTCGTACATCATTGCTCATCAGCTCTCCCATATCTCTTTCACCAATTACAAGTGTAGATACGCCTTCAGGCACATCATTTCTTTTAAATACTTCTGCAACAATATTCTGACAGGCGATGGCACACAAAGGTGTTTTTTCTGATGGCTTCCATAAACAAACATCTCCGCAAACCCATGCCAATGCAGCATTCCAACTCCACACAGCAACAGGGAAGTTGAACGCGGAAATAATTCCTACAATTCCCAACGGATGCCATTGTTCATACATCCTATGTCCCGGACGTTCGCTATGCATAGTTAATCCATGCAATTGGCGGGAAAGGCCAACAGCAAAATCGCAGATATCAATCATTTCCTGCACTTCACCATAACCTTCCTGCAGGCTCTTTCCCATTTCATAAGAAACCAATTTTCCAAGTGGTTCTTTATACTGACGCAACGCATCACCAAACTGTCTTACAATTTCACCGCGTTTTGGCGATGGCATCATTCGCCAGGTAAGGAAAGCTTCTTCTGCTTTTTTGATAACTTGTTCATAGTTGCTTGCATCACTGCAAACTACATCGGCTATTTTTTTCCCGTCAACAGGTGAATAGGAGGAAATGGTTTTACCACCACTTTTAATCCATTGGGTTCCGGTTGAAACACCGTCGTTCAAGTCTTTTATTCCAAGTTGTTTCAGTACGTCTTGCATGCTTTGTTATTTAGATAAAGATATTTTGATTCCGCCCAATAACCATCTGCCGGGCATTTGTGAACCTAAAAGGTCAACATAGTTTCTGTTAAAGATGTTATCGACCTGCACAAAAGCACCTGCACGGTTCTTCCAGAAACGGGCTTCCAGTTTTGCATTCATTACAAAATAATCTTTTGAAACTTTTGCAATAGCAGGATTGCTTGCAGCGTGTGATTGCCGGCTCTTATACAAACCATTCACACCAAGGGATAAAAAATTGTAGCTGTAATTGATGTTGAAGTTGGTGAGCCATCTTGCATGAGAAGAAATATAGAAAGAAGGAGTTGCTTCACTGCTTTTGCTTTCTAACCAAACAAGTCCCAATGTTGACCAGATCGATTGTTTGCCTGATAGTTGTTTTGAAAACTGGATGTCGGTTTCAAAACCTGTTGTAGTTACTTTAGAAATATTTTTTGCTAAAGCATATGTACCCGTTGGTGATAAGTTTTCTTTACGAGGCATTTCTGCATAAGGTGTTGTAACGTAGTCAATCAAATCATCATGAAAACGTTGAAAGAATGTGCTGCTGATCCTGATGTTTTTTGTTGCAAAAAGATCTGCACCTGCTTCGTAGCTGAGAGATCGTTCTGCAATTAAATCAGGATTGCCAATGCGACCACTTGTAACCAAAAGCCTTCCATAATTATTAAAACGTTCTGTGAAGTCAGCATCTCTTGTTGTCTTTCCTGCACTGCCCCTGAACTGCCATTTGCTTGTTTGATAAGATAGATTCAACTGTGGTATGAATTCCCATCCAGCTCTTTCGTTCCAGTCAATACGTATTGCCGGATTGAAGGAGAAATTCGTTCCGATTTGCTGATTCAGCACAACAAAACCTGCGGCCTGGTCAACGCTGTGTTTTCCCCTGTCGTTTGAGTTGATGCGTTTATTGATGAATTGCAATCCTGTTGTGAGTACAGTAGATTCTTTGATTCGCCATTCGTCTGTAATTAAGCTTTGCAACAAATAGCTTTTATTCAGGTTGGCAGTTGCTCTTGGATTAAAAACAAAGCGGTCTTCTAAAAACTTATAACCAATATCAAATTGCAGTTTATTATTAGTGCGCAGGTAAGAAAGCTGTGCCTGCGTCCAGGCTGTCTTTACTCTTTCAACTGATGTATCAGATACAAACGTTGTATAAAAATTCTGTGCTGCAAAATCCCTATCATCCCATGACCCACGGATGGCAAAATGCCAGTTTTCGTTGAAGAACTGTCCGACAGAAACAGATGCCGTCTTGTTACGAAAATAACCTCTCGTGCCTCTTTGTTTTTGTCCTTCAGATGAATTGACCAATCCACCGACACTTGCATAAGACTTATTGTTTGAAATTTCAGCACCTGCATTGAAATTATATAGGTCATATTCACCAGTAGCACCCTGAACAGAAAGAGCAGATCTTTTTGAAAGCTCTTTTGTACTAAAAGCTTTCGTAATGATATGAACAACACCACCAACAGCTTCTGATCCGTAAATAGCAGAAGATGCTCCTTTCAAAATTTCAATTCTATCAATTTCATTAGGTGTGATGGGAATGTAAGAACTAAAGTGCCCTGTATTCGCATCGTTCAGTCTCACTCCATCAATAATCACTAATACTTGCTGAAAGGTTCCGCCACGTAAAACAATATCGCTTTGCGCACCTGCAGGTCCACGCATCTGAACTTCTATACCCGGCAGGTAACGAAGAAATTCATCTATTGAAAGCACGGGTAGATTTTGAAAACGTTCGCCTCTTATTACAAATACATTACGCCCTGTTCTGGAAACTCTTTCGGGTGTAATAGCAGATGTGATGGTTACGGGATCTAATTCAGTTTCTTTTTCTTGTGCAAAAGATACCTGTGAAGTAAATAATAAACTTAATAATGCGGTTGATAAAAGTCCCTTTCTCATAATCCATTCTAAAATTGCCCGCAAAAATAGGGTAGGTGGTTGATTGGTTAACTGGTTTATTTGTTTATTGGAATGAATACAAAATCATAATCTGTGTACAACACCAATTAACTATAAACTATTAAACCAATAAACTTAATACGACTCTGCGTCATTTGGAAAATCATTACTCTTCACATCCTGAATGTAATGTTGTACGGCTTTTGTAATCTGTTCGTTCATGTTTAAATATTGACGAAGGAAACGAGGCTTGAACTCCGTATTAATTCCCAGCATATCGTGCATTACCAATACCTGGCCATCACAATGTTTACCTGCGCCAATGCCAATGGTTGGTACATGTAAGCTCTCGGAAACTTCTTTTGCTAATTGTGCTGGGATCTTTTCTAACACCAATGCAAAGCAGCCAGCTTCTTCTAACAGTTTTGCATCTGCTCTTAATTTATTGGCCTCAGCTTCTTCTTTTGCTCGAACGTTATAAGTACCAAATTTGTAAATGGACTGAGGTGTTAAACCAAGATGTGCCATCACCGGAATGCCAGCACCAATAATTCTTTTAACTGATTCTAAAACCTCTTCGCCACCTTCTAATTTAATAGCATGTGCACCGGTCTCTTTCATAATGCGGATGGCGGAAGCTAAAGCGATATCACTATTAGATTGGTATGAACCAAAAGGCATGTCAACAACCACTAAACATCTTGCAGCTCCTCTAATAACCGAAGAAGCATGATAGATCATTTGATCTAATGTAATCGGTAAGGTTGTTTCATGGCCGGCCATTACATTGGAAGCTGAATCACCTACAAGTATTACATCAATGCCTGCTGCATCAAATGTTCTGGCAAAAGAATAATCGTATGCCGTAAGCATAGAAATCTTTCTGCCGGATGCTTTCATCTTTTGAAGTGTATTGGTGGTGATGCGTTTTACTTCCGGGGCTGATGCACTCATTGGTTTGATTTATGGGGCAAATTACAAAGAGTTTGATAGAAGTGGCAAGAGCAGGTAAGGAAGAAGGCAGAGGTTGCGCAGCTCTGCGAAATCTCAACTCATGTTCTCTGAGGTTGAAATTATTGCACTACATAAAGATTCTTTACTTCATCATAAAGAATATGTATAAGGCCATCTGCCAGCCCGATTTTTGGCACATATATGTCATCTGCATCTGCCCATCGCATTACATTAATGTAAATAAGTAATGCCGGAACAATTACATCTGCCCGGTCTTCACGAAGCTTATAAAGACTAATACGCTGAGATAAGGTGAGGCTACTGAATTCTTTATAATAAGAACGAAGTAATTCGAGGTTCAAAGGCTTGCCTTCTTTTCTTTTTGAAAGAGAGAAAACTTTGTTGATGTTACCTCCGGAACCAATAGCAGTAATGTGATGGTACCCTTTGATCTTGCTTTGGATGAAGGCACGCATTTCATCCCAATGATCTTCTGTTACCTGGTTCTTAAGCAAACGAATAGTACCGATGTTGAACGATTCTTTAGCAGCTAACTTTCCATCGGTAAAAAATGTAAGCTCAGTGCTTCCGCCACCTACATCAATATATAAGTAGGATTCGTTTGCATCCATATTCTCTGCAATATGGTTCTCGTAAATAAATGTTGCTTCTTCTTCGCCGGTGATAATGTGAATATCAACGCCTGTTTCTTCTTTTACCCTTGCCAGAATTTCTCTGGAATTCAAAGCATCCCGCATAGCAGATGTAGCTGCGGTCTTTAGGTGTTTTACTTCATAAACATCAATCAAAAGCTTGTAAGCTTTAATGGTCTGCACCAGCATCTCTGCCCTGTGTTCTGAAATCTCTCCCTTCTCAAAAACATCAAACCCCAAACGCAGAGGCACACGAACTAAAGTTAGTTTTACAAAATCAGCTTTGCTTTGCGGGCCTGCAATCACATCCTGAATTAATAACCGTGCTGCATTACTTCCTATGTCAATGGCTGCTAGTCTCAACTGCTTGTTCTATTTTGCTTTTTAGATAATTATATGTTTCTACCTGCGACCGAACTTTATCACTATCCGTTTGCACATACTCATTGGTCAGATTATTATCCAGCCTTCTGGCTTTAACGTTATCCTTTAATTGTATGTTGATGATCTCTCTTAGTTCCTGTTTGATGCGTTCATCTAAAATAGGGCAGGTGGCTTCAACTCTATGATCGAGGTTGCGTACCATCCAGTCTGCTGATGATATGAACATTTTTTCCTTACCACAGTTATGAAATATCCAAACCCTTGCATGCTCCAGATATTGATCAATAATACTGACAGCCCTTATAGGTTTCAAAAACTTTTGGCTTTCTGAAACAAGGCAATAGATACCCCTGATAATAAGATTGATCTCCACACCAGCCTTAGCGGCTTCATATAACTCATTGACGATTTCCTCATCTGATAGTGAGTTCATTTTAGCCGTGATGCTGGCTGATCTTCCACGCCTGGCATTCTTCACTTCATTGTGGATCATCTTTATAATTTCACGACGATTAAATACCGGGCTTGGAATTAGAGTAGTGCAGGACTTAAGAAAATGAGTACCTGTTTTATAATGCTCAATATAATTGAATATCCGGCTGATGTCGGACATGATAGCCCTGTTAGAAGTCAGCAGGCAATGATCGGCATAGACTTTAGAAGTGCTTTCATTTAAATTTCCGGTACTTACAAAACCATATTGCACAATCCGGTCATTGTAACGTTTTCGGATAACACAAAGTTTTGCATGCACTTTCATGTTTGGAATGCCAATCAACACCTTTACACCTTCATCTTCCAAACGTTCTTTCCAGCCAAGGTTGGCTTCTTCATCAAATCGTGCCCTTAGTTCCAGCATTACAGTTACCTGCTTGCCGTTTCTTACAGCATTGATCAGGGCGTTTATAACTTTCGAATTTTTTGCAAGACGGTAAGCAGTGATCTTAATAGATGTAACGTCTGGATCAATTGCTGCTTCACGTAACAGATCTATAACCGGATTGAAAGAGTGATAAGGGAAGTGCAGCATCAAATCTCTCTTCATCACCACGTCAGTAACTCTTTCTTCTATTAAGGCCGGATGATCAAACGGTTTTCTTTTTTTGTACTCGCCATCAAAAACATCCTCTGGAAAATCCATAAAGTGACGAAAGTTGTTAATACGTCCGCCTGGAATTAAGTTGTCCCTTTTAGACAAATTGAGTTTGCGAATTAAGAACTCCAATAATCCGGCGTCCATCTCTTTATCATAAACAAACCGCACCGGCTTTCCTTTACGGCGGTTTTTTAAGCCCTTTTCAATTTTTTGAATAAGTGTTGTAGAGATGTCAACATCAAGATCAATTTCTGCGTCCTTTGTTACTTTAAACACACTGGACTGATATTGATCGTAACCGAAATAGCTGAAGATGTCCGGCAGGTTAAAACGGATTACATCTTCCAGCAAAATGATATGACTTTCATCATCTGGCGAAGGCAAAATGACAAAGCGGCCAACAAAACGGCTTGGCACTTCTATCACAGCGTATTTTCTTTTCAATGCACTTTCCTTCATTGACATTACCACGCCGAGGTAAATTGATTTATCGCGGAGATAGGACAACTCAGGGATGCTTTCAATCATCAGCGGAATCACGTTCGGACTTACTTCTTCATCATAATAGCGGCGAACAAAATCTTGCTGTTCAGGGTTCAGGTCTTTTTCTGTAACAAGAAAAACCTTATGTTCTTTCATTTCTTCCAAAATGCCTTCCCAGATACGGTTGAACTCACTTTGCTGGTTCAAGACCGTCATCTGAATTTCTTCGAGTATCGCTTCAGGATTAACTTCTAAATGCATTTTGGCTTTAGTGCCATATTGGATCATTCGTTTAAGTGTGGCAACTCTTACACGAAAGAACTCATCAAGGTTATTGGAGAAGATACCCAGAAAACGAATCCTTTCACGCAAGGGCACAGAGGGATCAGCTGCTTCCTGCAGTACACGAGCATTAAAAGAAAGCCAACTAATATCTCTTGGGATTGTTTTTCTTTTCTCTTGGGTCATAGATTCATTCGGTGCTTAAATATACTGATTAGCTCTACTCAAATACCATACTATGTTCCGCTTTGCATTTTGTTAATAATACAGATGACAGAGGCTTTCTGCAATAAAAGACACGATATGGTTTACATAATATCAACAACTATTACAACAAAAAAGTTTTAACAATGGAATTAATAAATCTTTGTATTGAAGATCAGGCGATATCAGCATTTCGCTCTCTATGTTGTATTGAAGCAGTAGTGTTTTTGCTTCTATTATAATAAGAAAATAAAGCAAAGAAGATCACCCCGCCTGCAAGAATGATAAGCGTTTGCACGGACCATAAAAGCCAACCTAAGGCATTACCAATCGTTTCCTCAGGCAGCCCATAATAGCTCATCAATTTGGCAACAAGATATGCATAAGCTCCAATGCCACCGGGAGCAATGATCATTCCTACACTACCAATAGCTAATGTGGTTACGCCACCTGCCCAACCTAAATGGGCAGTTTCCTGTAAAGCATAAATGCCCAATATTGTGCTGGCAAGGTAGAGAGACCAGATAAGAACCGTATGAAAAAGAAACAGGCCCTTATGTTTTATTAACCGGATGCTATTTAACCCATGCAAAACACCCTTTACAATTTCCTTGATCTTTCCAATGGCATTAACATGAGCAAACTTTTTTAGAATAAAATAAAGTAGGGCAAAAAAAGCGACAACTGAACCAACTGTTATGGCAATTTTGATAACAGATGTACTCCCGGTTTTGTCCTGAAAAAATTCCTTGAATTTTATAGTGATAGGATCGCCAATAATATTCCATTGAGTAATCAGGGCAACTAAAAACACCACACCAAGGCAAACAACATCAACTGCACGTTCCATTACAATGGTACCGATTAACCTGTCGGCTCTTACTTTTTCGTAACGGGTAAGAATAGTGCATTTAACTACTTCGCCCAGGCGGGGTACACCGGCGTTGACAAGATAACCGATCATCACTGCAGCAAACGTATTGAATGTACTTGGATGATAACCCATTGGTTCCATCAGGATCTTCCAACGTAAGGCACGGCTATAATGACTGAGAAATAAAAGCAATACAACCGGAATGATTACCCAGTGTCTTGCACGGGCAATAGCATCTTTAATCTGTAACCATTGTTCTCGATGAATATCCTTTACGGAAAGCCACACGAACAAAATACCGATGCCGAGAAAAAAAAGATATTGAAGGATAGTTACAATTGATTTCTTCATTAGTGTCGAAGATAATTGAAAGGATTAAAGAGCAGAAGCCAAATCATCAATCCTTCCTTGTTCAGCATTCGATACTCTTCAAAGTTTATTACCTTCTTTTTGGAACACAAGCCATGGCTTGAAGGTTTTTGCTTCTTCAAAAGGCATAGAGCAATACGACATGATAACAATGACATCGCCTGCCATTCCTTTGCGGGCAGCAGGGCCGTTGAGGCAACAAACGCCAGAACCTTTTTTTCCTTTTATCAGATAAGTATCAAGTCTTTCACCGTTGTTTACATTAACGATTTGTACTTTTTCATTTTCAATCATGTTGGCGGCATCCATTATGTCTTCATCCAACGTTAAACTACCCACATAATGCAGGTTCGCTTCGGTAATCACGGCACGATGCACTTTCGATTTCAAGATAGCAATGTTCATAGCGGCGCAAAGGTATGTTTTAGCCGTGAAGTGTTTGTTAATTGAGGAGCAGGTTATCTATGAGACGGATCTCACCAATAGTTGCAGCAACAAGCACAACCAAAGAGCCACTATTTTCCTGCATGGGATGAAGTGTAGAGGCTTCAGCAATTTCCAGATAATCTACCTGGAAACCTTTTGCTTCCAGGCTGCTTTTTGCCTTTTGTTTCAATTCGGGAAAAGATGTAATACTGATACTATCTTTTATAAACGAAAGTGCTTCATAGAGTGCTGCAGATATTTGTCTTTGTTCTGAATTCAATCTTAAGTTGCGACTACTCAAAGCCAATCCATCTGTTTCCCGCACTGTTGGAACAACCTTCATTGCAATGCTTTTCTCTTTGCCCGTTAGTTCAAGTAGTTTTTTGACTACCATGCATTGCTGGAAATCTTTCTGACCCATATATAAGTTATCGGGTTGAACAATTTCCAATAAGCGGTCAACTACTTCACATACACCCTGGAAATGTCCCGGCCTATAAAAGCCTTCAAGCACAAACTCTAATTCTCCTAACTGATAATGATTTTTTTTGTGGTTTGCAGGGTAAATTTCTTCTAAAGGTGGAAGAAAAAGTATGTCACAGCCATTTGTTACTAATTGCTCTATGTCTTTTGCCAAGGTAACAGGATAATGTTTAAAATCATCAGGATTATTGAACTGTGTTGGGTTGACGAAGATGCTACAAATAGTCAGGTCGTTTTCTGTTTTTGAAGCTTCTATTAAGGACAGATGGCCTTTATGCAAAGCACCCATAGTAGGTACAAAGCCAATCTTTTTTCTAAAGCTTTTTTCTTTTTGAATTTGAATTGTAAGGGGAGACGCCTGCTTATAAATGATCATGTTTTAGCCTTAGAGATGAACAGATTGCCTGCTTTTAGCTATAATTAGTTAGTTTTGCACACCTTTTTACCCGCTTTAAACGGTCAAACAATGTCAGCAAAGAAAAGAATTTTATTTATTGCCAATGAAATGTCACCTTATTTGGAGCTTACCGAATTTTCAGAAGTGGTGAACAAACTTGCCATTAAATCAAATGACGGTGGTTTCGAAGTTCGCTGCATTATGCCCCGTTTTGGCGCCATTAATGAACGCCGGCACAGACTTCATGAAGTGGTACGTCTTTCAGGTATCAATGTATCTGTTGATAACGAGGACTTTCCTTTGCAGATCAAAGTAGCATCGATACCAAATGCCCGTTTACAGGTTTATTTTTTAGATAATGAAGATCTTTTTAAACGCAAACACATCTTTACCGATGAAAATGAAAATTGGTTTGATGATAATGGCTTAAGAACTGTCTTCTTTTGTAAAGGAGCCTTGGAAACAGTCAAAAAGTTTGGCTGGCCGCCGGATGTGATTCATTGCAGTGGATGGATGACCGGATTAATTCCTGCTTATCTTAAAACGGTTTATAAAAAAGAACCGGTTTTCTCCCACAGCAAGATTGTCTTTTCAGTAGGACAAACCACATTTAAAGAAAAATTAGGTGCTGATTTTTTAAAGAAAGCTTTGATACATCCTTCTATTAAGGAAAAAGACCTGGAACCGTTTAAAGAGGCAAATAATGTAGCTATGTTCCGGGGCGGTGCCACTTACGCAGATGCTATTACATTTAGTGCTGAAAAGGTAGAGAAAAAACTAGTTGATGAGTTTTCGAAAGTGCGTGGAAAGAAAACTATACCTTATAATGCGGAGTCTGATTAAACAGACTATTTACAACTGTATACCGATCTTGCCAGCAAGTAATATTTCTTAAAGCTCAATCCTTGTTTGTGAAGAATTTACGTTCTGTATTTTTCCTTTCTACACTTTCTGTTTTTGTTCTTATAGCCTGCAAAAAAATAAACGAACCAACTGAATTAGGTAGGGATCTGATTCCTCCGATTGATAATGTAAATACGTTTGAAACCTATCTCACAACAGTTTCTGATAACCGTCTTTCAGTTGATACTTCCACTATTAGTTTCAGAGATGATTTAGCCTTAGGTATAATTAATGATCCGGAGTTTGGTACTACAAAAGGAGATATTTATTTTAATGTAAGTCGTCCATCTTATGGCACTTATCCTTTTGACTCTTTGCATACTGTAGACTCTATTGTATTATCCCTGTCTTATACAGGCTTTTATGGAGATGAGAATGCAGTGCAAAATGTGAGTGTTCAGGAAATAGCACAAGGACCAGCATTCACAGATACAGCATTTTATCGCTTTAATCAAACTCCATTTCCTACAACCGGGGTTATATATGGGAATAAGTCGTATACTGCAAAACAGCTTAAAGATTCGATTAAGATTGAGCGACCAAGGGATACCACAAAACTTGCAAATGTGTTGAGAATCAGGTTAAGCACCAGTTTTGCTTCTTCTTTAGCAGCAAATGCTTCGCCAACCAATGCTGATACAAATGTCTATAAAACTGACTCTGCCTTTAAGGTTAAGATGAGAGGCCTTGCTGTTATTGCCAATAGCGGTAACTCATTAACCTATTTCAATACTAACGATAATCAAAAAACCAAACTAATAGTATACTATCGTGGTACAGTAGATGGCAAGGATTCCGCTTTGGCAACCGAGTTCTATCATTTCCCAGCCATACCCCCTTTTGTCTCACTTAAACCTGCCAACTTTAGAAACGGGCAAGCCAATATTATAGCAAGAACTCCTAGTGGGGCTTATGCATCTTATTTGAATAATGGTTTGCAAAGCGATGACAGGGTTTTCCTGCAAACAGCACCTTCAGGTTCCTATGCTCATATTAAAATACCAGCTTTAGATGCGTTTCAAAACAGTGTGATACACAGAGCTGAATTAATTGCTACAAAGATCCCTTCTGCTGCCGATGTAATGTTTTATCAACCAAGCCAATTATATCTTGATAAAATTTCCGAAAATGCAGATACAGCTATTGCCTTTCAAAATGATTTATTAAGTGGTGGAGAATTGAATTTTCAGAATTTTGGCGGCTCCTTTAAAAACGGAGAATATCGCTTCAATGTTACACGGCATGTACAAGGTATTGTAACAAGAAAAGAGAGAAATTATCCATTGAGATTGTTTGCTCCTTTTACCATTACCGATTCGGTTCCAGGAACCCGTATACCTTTAAGTCTTCAGATAGTGACGCAGCCTGCTAAAGGCCGTGTGGTTTTAGGTGGTGGAACCTTTGCAGATCCCACAAAACAATTGCGACTTCGGGTCGTGTATTCAAAAATATAATCTATTAAATAGGTCGGGTGCTATATTTGCACCCGATTTTCATATTAACCCACTGCTAATCAAATTTTATTTATGCCGTATTTATTTACATCAGAAAGCGTTTCTGAAGGCCATCCAGATAAAGTTGCCGACCAGATTTCTGATGCATTAATTGATCATTTTCTCGCCTTTGATCCAAACTCTAAAGTTGCCTGCGAAACGCCTGTTACTACAGGACAAGTTGTACTAGCCGGGGAAGTAAAGTCTAAAGCTTATTTAGATGTTCAGGAAATTGCAAGACAAGTGATTCGCAAAATTGGATACACTAAGAGCGAATACATGTTTGAAGCTAACTCGTGTGGTATCTTTTCAGCTATTCATGAACAATCATCTGATATTAACCAGGGTGTTGACAAAAAGAAAAAAGAAGAGCAGGGTGCTGGTGACCAAGGGATGATGTTTGGATACGCTACCAATGAAACAGAAGATTACATGCCATTAGCATTAGATCTGGCTCATAAAGTTTTACAGGAATTAGCTGCTTTGAGAAGAGAGAATAAGCAGATCAAATACCTGCGTCCTGATGCCAAAAGCCAGGTGACGTTGGAGTATGATGATAACAATCGTCCGGTACGCATCGATGCTATTGTAGTTTCTACGCAGCATGATGATTTTGATACGGAAACTAAAATGCAAAAGAAGATTTATGATGACATCGTGAATATTCTTATCCCTCGTGTAAAGGCCAAGTATAAAAAATATGCTAAGCTGTTTAACGATAAGATTAAATACCATATCAATCCAACAGGTAAGTTTGTGATTGGTGGCCCTCATGGTGATACAGGTTTGACAGGTCGCAAGATCATTGTTGATACCTATGGTGGCAAGGGTGCACATGGTGGTGGTGCTTTCAGCGGTAAAGATCCTTCAAAAGTTGACCGTTCTGCAGCTTATGCAACCCGCCATATTGCTAAGAACTTAGTTGCTGCTGGTGTTTGCGATGAGGTATTAGTGCAAGTTTCTTATGCAATCGGTGTTGCACAACCAATGGGTGTCTATATCAATACTTATGGTACATCGAAGGTTGAGATGAATGATGGGGAAATTGCGAGGATTGTTGAAGGCATTTTCGATATGCGTCCTTATTTTATTGAGCAAAGATTAAAGTTGCGTAATCCTATCTATAGTGAAACTGCTGCTTATGGTCATATGGGACGTAAGCCTGAAGTAATTGAAAAGTCATTTGTTTCTCCAGAAGGAAAAGTTGTAAAAAAGAAAGTAGAGTTGTTTACCTGGGAGAAGTTGGATTATGTTCCGAAAGTGAAAAAAGCTTTTGGCTTGAAATAATTGGTTTTAATAAGAGAAAAGGCTGCTTCGGCAGTCTTTTTTTTATGAACTTTGGTTAAGTAAAAAAATGTACTTAACTTAGTAAAAATTTAAACAATGAAGGTGAAAGAGGCGGCAGTAGCGTATCAAACATTAAATCCTCTAAAAAAAGCAGAGGCAAAAAAAGAAAAAGCTAAGGTAGTACCTGTTTATCAATGGAGCAGCTACGATAAAATAGGCGCTATCAAAAATGGTATATCCAAAGAAGAATTAGAAGCATTGAAAAATCAGTCTGAATTAGATTATGATACACTGGCTACCATTCTAAATGTTACAAAAGCTACTCTTCACAATAAAAAAGGGAAAGATAAATTCGATCAATACATCAGCGAACGGATCTTTTTGCTTGCTGATCTTTATTCTTATGGTTATGAAGTATTTGAACAAAGAAGCCGCTTTAATCAATGGCTGAAAACAGAGAATAGATCTTTAGGAGGTGTTACACCTTTACAATTATTAGATACCCTTTATGGTTTCCAGGAGGTAAAACACTTGATTGGCAGAATTGAATACGGAATTTATAGCTAATGGAGGTATATCGGATTGGTCATAGTAAGTATGCTGAGCTTTTGAATGGTGAAGGCGCGAGGTTGCATGGAGGAAGATGGAATTCGATTGGTATGCCTTGTTTATATACTTCAGAAAGCATATCGCTTTGTGTATTGGAATATGCATGCAATGTGAGCCTGGATTTACTGCCACTTTCTCTTTCAATAACTATACTAACATTGCCTGATAATAGCTGGCAGGAGTTTAAAATGAGTGAGCTGCCAAAGAACTGGTCAGAAATTCCTATACCGGTTGAATCACAATTGTGGGGAAGTGAGAAGTTAGCTTCTTCAGATGACTTGGCTTTGAAGCTTCCTTCTGTTGTCATCCCATCTGAATACAATTACATCATTAACCCTCTGCATCCTGATTTTAAAAAAGTGAAGATCAAAGAGGTGCGTCCATTTAATTTTGACAAGCGCATAAAACAATAACGTGAAGCATTTCAGGCAACAGCAAAGACCGAAGAAGAGCTCAATGGTAATTGGAAGACAGGCCGTAATAGATGCCATACAATCGGGCAAGGCACTGGATAGAATTTTCCTGCATAATAAAATTGTTGGCGATGTAGTATCTCAAATTCGAAACCTAGCATCTCAGAATGGCATTCCTGTGAATTATGTTCCGGTTGAGAAACTGAATGGATTTAATGCAGGAGATCATGAAGGTGTTGTAGCTATCATTTCTAAAGTTCAATACCAGGAGTTGCAGCAAGTGATTTCATGGGTGGTTGAAAAAGGAGAGACTCCGCTGTTTTTAATTCTTGATGGTATTACGGACATCAGAAATATTGGTGGAATAGCCCGTACTGCTTTTTCTACAGGTGTGCAAGCTATTATCATTCCCGAAAAAGGCGTAGGTGCTTTAAATGAAGATGCTATATTAACTTCTGCTAGCGCATTAGAACAAATACCAGTTTGCAGAGTGAACTCTTTAATGAAAGCTGTAGATGAACTGCATTTAAATGGAATTAAAGTTTTGGCTAGTGAAATGACAGCAGAGAAAAATGTGTTTGATATTGATTTTAAAGAACCTGTTGCCATTGTAATGGGGAGTGAAGAAAAAGGCATTTATCCTGCATTGATGAAAATATGTGATGAGAAATTTAAAATACCCATGGCAGGAGATTTTGAATCGTTGAACGTATCTGTAGCCTCCGGAATGATCTTATATGAAGCGATGAAACAAAGAATGTTTACAAAATGAGTGGAATACAAATAATAGAATGCCCGAGAGATGCGATGCAGGGATGGAAGCATTTCATCCCTACTGAAAAGAAGATTGAATACATCAACTCATTGCTGCAGGTTGGATTTGATACGATTGATTTTGGCTCGTTTGTTTCTCCAAAGGCTATTCCTCAAATGGCCGACACAAAAGATGTGATTCCCAAGTTGAAAGTTGAGAGTTCAAAGTCAAAGCTGCTTGCGATTGTTGCTAATACAAGAGGTGCAGAAGATGCTATGGCTTATGATGAAATCACCTATTTGGGATTTCCGTTTTCTATTTCACCAACCTTTCAGCTGCGCAATACAAACAGCACAATCGAAGAGAGTTTAGGCAGGGTGGCAGAAATTCAAAATTTGTGTTTGCAGAAAAATAAGCAACTCATAGTTTATTTGAGCATGGGTTTTGGGAATCCTTATGGTGATGAATACAATGAAGAAATATTATTAAAGTGGGCTGATGAAATGGTAGGAAGAGAAATAAAAATCATTTCGCTGGCTGATACGGTAGGTGTAGCTACTGCTGAACAGATTTCTTTTGCATTAAATGCTTTAATACCAAAATATCCGGATACAACTATTGGTGTACATCTGCATTCGACACCAGTCAATTGGAAAGAAAAATTGGAAGGTGCTGTAAATGCAGGAAGCAAACGATTTGATGGTGTCCTAAAAGGCATTGGTGGTTGCCCAATGGCGCAAGACGATCTGGTGGGTAATATGAATACGGAACTAATCATTTCTTACCTGGAAGAAAGAAATTTAATTGATGGCTTGAACAAAGAAGCTCTTCAAAAATGCCTTCATCTTGCTTCGGAAATTTTCGTGTAATTCGCACTAATTCGTGTTATGAAATTTCATTTTGAATTTGATATAAAGAGAATGCAGCAGCCTATTGCTCATTGGGATAAGTTGTTCCTCATCGGTTCCTGTTTTACAGAAAACATAGGAGAGAAGCTGAAGAGGTATAAATTTAGTGTGCTGGAAAACCCAAATGGCATTTTATTCAATCCGGTAAGTGTTGCTGAAGCATTGACCAGTTATATCGAAAACGCTCAAATCACCGGAGCTGATCTTTTTCAATTAAATGAAGGATGGCATAGCTGGAAACACCACAGCCGCTTTTCAGGAATTACAGCAGATGAAGCAGTAAACAAGATAAATGAATCAACTGCTCGGGCACATCAATATTTAAAAGATGCAGATCATGTTATGATCACTTTAGGTTCTGCATGGATTTATACATTGAGCGATAAAGCAGCTAATGCAAAAGTTGGATCTGTCGCTGCAAATAATCACAAAGCACCGGCTGATTGGTTTTATAAAAGGTTGATGACAATAGAAGAAGTATTAAGTGTATTGGATAATGTGATTCATCGGCTGTTCATGTTCAACTCCAAGCTGAAGATTATTTTTACAATTAGCCCTGTAAGACATTTAAGAGAAGGCGTTGTAGAAAATAATCGAAGCAAAGCAGTACTCATCCAAGCTGTTCATCATTTAGTAGATAAATTTGATAAGCTCTATTACTTTCCTGCTTATGAATTAGTGATTGATGATTTAAGAGATTATCGTTTTTATGCAGAAGACTTAGTGCATCCCAATTATCATGCAACGCAGTATGTGTGGGAAAAGTTTGTTGATGCTTGTATGGATGGGAAGACAAAGTCCTTGTTGGAAGAAATTCATTCAATCAATTTGGCTTATCAGCATAATGCTTTTAATCCTTCGTCCGAGCAACACAAGAAGTTCCTTTCGAACTTTTATGAAAAGACTAAGGGTTTACAAGAACAGCATCCTTATTTGGATTTCTCTAAGGAGCTAAAATATTTTGAAAGTAGTAACGCAAAGGCCGCCAAGTAAGTCGCAAAGAGGCGCAAAGAACCTTAGCGTTCTTTGCGATACATATTAATGCATTCTATCACCACGGACTTCTAAACCTTTAATTACTTCAGCCTCATAATCCAGCCATTCTTTCCAGCGTCTGCGAACCTTGTCTTTATCAATATAGGTTTCTGCCAATTCAATGAACAAAGTATAATGTCCTGCTTCGCTTTCCATAAAGCGGCGATAAAACTTGCGCAGGTATTCATCATTCAATCCTTCGCTTAAACGTTTAAAACGTTCGCAGCTACGGGCTTCAATCATTGCCATCATTAATAGCTGATCTAGCAAACGGCCTTCTTCGTCGCCGCCTTTTTGTGTAAACTGGAAAAGAGCATTGGCATATTCATCCTTACGCTGTCTTCCAAGCTTCAATCCTCGTTTGTGTAATTCAGTCAGTACCAACCTGAAATGGCCCCATTCTTCCGTTACAATAGGCGCCAGTTCTGTAACCAGTTTTTCTTTTTGATTATATCGTTGAATGAGTGACATACAAGTGGCGGCAGCTTTTTGCTCACAGTAAGCATGGTCAGATAAGATTTCTGCCATAGATATCTCAGCAAGATCTACCCAACGAGGATCGGTGGGTAGTTGAAGGCCTAAAATGGCACGGGTGTCACTGCTCAAATCCGTTTGATGTTCCATTGGCGCAAATGTAACTACCAAAATGCTGAATAGAATTCCTGAACGTACAAGAGTGCGACGCAAAGAAGATGATAGTAGCAATGCAGATTGGTTCAAAATCTTCGGGCTTATGTCTGAAAATCAGGCTATTTTAACAGCTTTGGCCCAAAATTCTCTATTCTCCATTTCCAATTTTTCATTCGCTTCCCTTACCTTTGCCGCCACAAATAAAGTAAAACCTAAAGGCGCCTAAATGGGGTGTCAACTTTAAAAAATCAAAGATGTCAGTTACAAAAGAAAAAAAAGCCAGCATTTTTGCCTCTTTCGGCGGTGCTGAAACCAACACAGGTTCTATTGAGGGTCAGATTGCATTGCTTACTGAGCGTATCTCTCAGATCTCTGCTCACCTGCAGCAGAACAAAAAAGATTTCTCTACCCACCGTGGACTGATGCAACTGGTAGGTAAGCGTCGTCGCTTATTAAACTACCTGCAAAAGCACAACCTTACCGGTTACCGCGAATTGATCGAGAAATTAGGAATCAGAAAATAAGACTGAAAATATTTACAAGCTAACTTCCCAACTACACCGGTTGGGTTTTGGCTTTTATACGGTCTTATTTATTAACCAAACCACTAACCCTCAATTTATTTATGCTTACACAAAAATTCAGCAAAACATTTGATATAGGCGATGGCCGCGAAATTACCATTGAAACCGGCCGCATTGCCCGCCAGGCCGATGGTTCAGTAACGGTTCGCATGGGTAACTCTATTTTATTGGCTACCGTTGTTGCCAGTCCAGAACCCAAAGAGGGTCAAGATTTCTTTCCGTTAAGTGTTGACTACATGGAAAAAATGGCTTCGGCCGGAAGAATCCCTGGTTCTTTCTTTAAAAGAGAAGGAAGACTTAGCGATTCAGAAATTCTTGTTTCCCGTTTAATTGACAGGGCACTTCGTCCGCTGTTCCCTGAAGATTATCTCTGCGAAGTGCAGGTGATCGTTACATTAATTTCATCTGACGAGCAAATTCTGCCTGATGCAATGGCCTGTCTGGCTGCATCTGCGGCATTAGCTGTTTCTGATATTCCCATTAAAGAAGTGATCTCTGAAGTAAGAGTATGCCGCATCAATGGTGAGTACAAGATCAACCCAACCCGCAATGAAATTGAAACAGCAGAACTTGATTTTATTATTGCTGCAACGCAGGATAATATCATGATGGTTGAAGGAGAAGCAAAAGAGTGTAGTGAAGATGATCTTATAAAGGCATTGGAAGTAGCACATAATGCAATCCGCCTTCAAATTAAAGCGCAGCTGGAACTGCGTGAAATGGTTGGTGTAAAGGGTAAACGTGACTACACAAAACCCGCTTCAAATGAAGCCGTTCAAAAAAGGGTTTATGATTTAGGTAAAGAAAAAATGGAGGCCCTGTCGAAAGGCAATTTGCCGAAGCAGGAGAGAAAAGATGCTTATAAAGCTATTTATGATGAGATCCTTTTAACCTTAGCTAAAGAAGAAAATTTACCTGAAGGCGAAGAAGTTTCAAGCGATATAAAAAAACTTGTAAAGAAATATTTATCTGATCTGCAGTATGATGTTGTTCGTGATATGATTTTGAACGACAGAATAAGGTTAGACGGTCGTGGATTAGAAGACATTCGTCCGTTGGATATGGAAGTGGATGTGTTACCAACGCCTCATGGAGCTGCTTTATTTACCAGGGGTGAAACACAATCATTAACAACGGTTACTTTAGGTACTCCACTTGATGAACTGCTAGTTGAAACTGCAGGTAAATCTTTCGATTCGAAATTCTATTTGCACTATAATTTTCCTCCGTTCTCAACAGGTGAAGTAAAATTTTTAAGAGGCGCCAGCCGTCGTGAAATTGGTCATGGTAAACTGGCGGAACGTTCTTTAAAACAAATGATGCCTGATGGAGATTACGCTTACACAGTTCGTGTAGTGAGTGATATTTTGGAGAGCAATGGTTCATCATCTATGGCAACGGTCTGTGCTGGTTCGCTTGCACTGATGGATGCCGGCGTGCCTATTCCAAAACATGTTGCCGGTGTAGCCATGGGATTGATCACCAAAGAAGGAAAGTATGCTGTATTAACTGATATTCTTGGGGATGAAGACCATTTAGGTGATATGGATTTTAAAGTGACGGGAACAAGAGATGGTATCTGCGGTATTCAGATGGATATTAAGGTGGATGGGCTGAGCATGGAAATCATGCGCAATGCATTGGAACAGGCCCGTCGCGGACGTATGCATATTTTAGATGCAATGTATAATTGCATTGATGCTGCACGGAACGAAGTGAAGCCACATGCACCACGTATGGTGAAGATGACCATTGACCGTGAATTCATTGGTGCTGTAATCGGGCCTGGTGGTAAAGTGATCCAGGAGATTCAAAGAGAGACAGGGACTACAATTAATATAGAAGAGAAAAACAATCAGGGTGAAGTAAGCATTTTCGGTACTGAAAAGGAAAAGGTGGAAAGAGCTTATAATTGGGTAAAAGGGATTGTTGCGGTTCCGGTTGAAGGCGATGAATACGAGGCAACTGTGAAGTCTATTATGCCTTATGGTGCTTTTGTTGAGTTCTTACCTGGCAAACAAGGTTTGCTGCACATTTCTGAAGTGAGCTGGAAACGCTTAGATACATTGGAAGGTGTATTAAATGAAGGCGATAAAGTGAAAGTGAAGCTTACAGGTACCGATCCAAAAACAGGTAAGTTCAAGTTATCAAGAAAGATCTTGTTACCGAAGCCTGAAGGAATGAAGGAAGATCGTCCGAGAGAGGACCGTTCAAGAGAAGATAGAGGTGGTGACAGGCCGCAGGGACAAAGAGGAGAGAGACCAAGGTTTGAAAAAAGGAGCAATGGAAATGGTGAAGGTCAGCAAGAACAAAGACAGGAGCCAAATCCGGAACAAAACGAAGGATAATACTAATGTTTTTAATAGCAAGGCTGTCGCATGACAGCCTTTTTCATTTAGAGTATGAACAGCATTCAAATTACTATAGAAGCTAATGAAGAGCAGCAGGAAATCCTGATAAGTGAACTATCTGAATTAGGAGCTGACGGTTTCGAACAGACGATTACACATCTCGTGGCTTACTTTATAGAAAATAATTTTCCAGAAGATCACGTAAAGAGTTTTATAAAAAATTATTCGTTTACCATTCAGATCATTGCAGAAAAGAATTGGAACGAAGAATGGGAGAGCAATTTTCAACCTGTTGTTGTGGATGATTTTTGTGCAATACGAGCAGAATTTCATCAGCCTATAAAAAATGTTCAGAATGAAATAATCATCACTCCAAAGATGAGTTTTGGAACAGGACATCATGCGACCACCTATATGATGATTGAACAAATGCGGGATATAGATTTTAAAAATAATACCGTATTTGATTTTGGCACCGGTACGGGCATTTTGTCAATACTAGCTGAAATGCTAGGCGCAGCAAGCATTTCAGCTATCGACGTAGATGACTGGAGTATTCAGAACGCAGAAGAAAATATCAATCGTAACAAGTGCTGCAAAATAGAAGTTGCATTAAGTTCACAACTACCGGTAACTGCTTTTAATATCATACTTGCTAACATCAATAGGAATGTTCTTTTGGATAATATGGCTTGTATAACAAAAGCAACAAAAAAAGGTGGGTACGTGCTAATGAGTGGTTTGCTAGTTATTGATGAGCAGGATATTGTTGAAGCTGCAAGTGCCAACCGTCTTCAACTCATCAAACAAACATCCCGAAACAATTGGGTATGCTTGTTGTTTGTTAAGTCAACCTTAAGCAATGATTAATTTACTATTATTCTTTGCCATTTTAAATTACCTTTGTGCACCTTCAACCAACCAATGATCTATGAATGAAGTGTTACTGATTGTAGTAGCTTATTTGATTGGAAGTATTCCCACAGCAGTTTGGATAAGCAAATATTTTTTTGGCATTGACATCCGTGAATACGGTAGCGGTAACTCAGGCGCCACTAATACATATAGAGTATTGGGTGCTAAATGGGGAACCATTGTGATGATCATCGATATGATCAAAGCGATTGTAGCGGTTAAACTTGCTTTCTTTTTACCTTATGCACATGAGAACGATGTGTATATGATCAACCTGCAGTTAGGCTTAGGTCTCTCTGCAGTTTTAGGGCATATTTTTCCTATCTGGGCTGAGTTCCGGGGCGGTAAGGGTGTTGCATCTTTATTTGGTATGGTATTAGGCATTCAGCCAAACGTTGCTCTTTGTTGTGTCGGTGTTTTTATACTTGTCCTCTATCTTACCCGTTGGGTATCGCTAAGTTCTATATTAGCCAGTATTGCCTTTCCTGTTTTTATACTTGTAATCTTTAACGAGCCTGAAAAACTTTATAGAGTATTTGCTATTACCGTAGCGATGCTTGTTCTTCTTACGCATCAAAAAAATATAGGTAGGCTTTTGAAAGGCGTAGAAGGTAAAGCTCCTATTCTTAAACATAGAGACAAAAGACGTCGTCATCGCAGGGAAGATTGATACAGCCCCGACTGTTAATTTCCTTTCATAGTTTTTGGTATAATCATTGGATTCTTTGTACAAAATCAAACAAGATGGTACAAAGAATTACAGCTTTTTTTATTGTGGTTGCCACAGTGATAGCTTGTGCCACCAATCCCGTCACCGGTAGAAAACAATTCAAATTGGTGTCTGAGCAGGAACTGCAGGCAATGGCAACACAACAATACCGACAGTTTTTATCAACAAATAGAGTCATAAGTCCATCGGCTGACAGAGACGCAGAAATGGTTCGAAGGGTAGGAAATCGAATTGCAGGTGCAGTTGCCCAATACTATCGTTCAATTAACCAGGCTGAGGTATTAAACGGTTATAAGTGGGAGTTTAACTTAGTAAATGACAAGGATGCTAACGCATGGGCTATGCCTGGTGGAAAGGTGGTAGTATATACTGGCTTGCTTTCTATAACTCAAAACGAAGCAGCCCTTGCTAATGTAATGGGTCATGAAATTTCTCACGCCATCTTTCAACATGGTAACGAAAGGATGAGTCAGGGATTAGCTCAGCAATTGGGCGGCGTAGCTTTATCGGTTGCTGTAGCAAATAAACCTGCTGTCACTCAAAACTTGTTTTTGCAGGCTTATGGTGTAGGTTCAACAGTAGGTGTTATTTTACCTTTCTCACGCAAACATGAACTTGAGGCAGACCGTTTTGGAATGCGCTGGGCTGCTATGGCAGGTTATAATCCAAGAGAAGCTATTAATTTATGGAAGCGAATGGAACAACGTGCTGGTGGTCAGGCTCCGCCTGAGTTTTTAAGTACGCATCCAGCACCAGGTAATCGTATTCAACAGCTTGAAAGGTATTTGCCTGAGGCCTTAAAACATTATAAGCCCAGACGATAATAAGACCTTATTCCATTTAAATTGCCAAATCCCCGTATAATGGGGATTTTTCTTCTGTAAAGTCTTGTCCAGCAAGGCTTTTTTTAGTACTTTTGCAACCTGTTCATGTGAGAACCCCTAAGTAGCCATCACTAACTGGATTTTTAAACCTACAAAAAAAGTATGTCACAATCAGTTTTAGAAAAGCTTCAATTAAAAAACGAAAAGAACATTTTAATTCAGGGTTTACCTTCTTCAATTGAAAAACAGTTTAGCAAACTTTCCTTTGCTAAGAACCTGACACCGCTTTTAAAATCCAGGAAAATTGATTTCGCACTGATTTTTGCAGTAAGTGAAAGCCAGTTAAATGCGATTTTAAGGGATATAATGCCTGCTTTAAAAGATGATTCAAAACTTTGGGTTGCTTATCCTAAGCTGACTTCTAAAATTACCACAGATCTGAACCGTGAGGGTAGTTGGTCTGTATTGGTAGAAGCAGATTATGAAAACACGGATCAGGTTTCTTTAGACCATGTCTGGCATGCCGTGAATTTCCAAAAAGGAAGTAAAGTTTTAGCTGAAGAAGTGTACGAATTGGAAGTAGTTACGACAAAATCAACAAAAAGAGCGAAAGCCTTGAGTATTTAAGGTTTACAATAAAAAATAAAACCGGGTCACTTGACCCGGTTTTATTTTTTTAAATGTTCTTCAATAGAAGTACCAATAATATTAGAAAGTGGGGTTTCTTCATTCTGAAATGTGTCCAACCATTTCTTGTTTACTTTTTTTAGTACAATTGTTTTTCCATTACGAAGCTTACATTGAAATACATCCTCATCCTGGACATTGATCCGTGTGACCTCGGCACTTCCAAACAAACCATAATAGGGATAATCAACTTTAAAGCTGCTTTTATGCCTCGACTCAAGTAAATCGTAGAAAGCATTCATACTGTTTGCTTTTCAATTAATTTAAAATATCGGTGTCTATAGGCTGATTCTGAGATGATTCAGTGTTAAACAATATTTCGAAAGATAGAGCCAATTATTATAAATGTCAAGAGGCGGCATTAGGCCGCCTCTCAAAAAGCTTAAAGACGCAGGAATCAGTTTTCCAGATTGGATAGATAAAAACCTTCTTTGTGCAAAACAGTGCGACAAGGAATGGCTGTCAGTAAAGAATCTTTAACCAACTTCTCAACTAATTGCAGTTGATTGTCCTGATCACCATGTTGAGCAATCAGCTTCCAGCTTTCAATTTTCATTAAAGCTCTTTTGCTGGTTTTTACTACATGACGGTCTAACCATTCTGATCTTTCAGCAAGATACAACTGATGATTTCTGTAAAAGGCATGCATAGGAGGAAGATTTATTTTAGTGGATAGTAAACTTGTCTGTCAAATTAATGTAGAAACTTTGATAAATCCTAATCTTTCGCTGAACTGCCATTTTTAACCCATAAGAAAAACACTTAGCCTGTTGGATAGATGATTTGAATCAACAGGCTAAGTTGGAATGCATGCTAAGACGTTATGCTAATACTTCGGTGGCTTGCTTATTATAGTCCTCTGCTAGTTTGCGTTGTAGTTCGTAAGACATTGGCTGGTAACTATCAAAACTCATTTTAAACTTTGACCGTCCCTGGCTTAGTGAACGCAACGAAGAAGAAAAGTCGTGCATCTCTGCCAAAGGAACTTTTGCAATGATCTTTTGAAAATGCCCCTCGGTGTCGATGCCTTCTACCATGCCACGACGGCTTTGTAACTCTCCCATAACGCCTCCGGTCAGGTCTTCAGGACAAAGTACTTCAACACTATAAATCGGTTCAAGCACCTGGGGATCGGCTTTTTGGAAGGCTTCTTTACAAGCCATCAACCCGGCAATTTTAAAGGAGATATCGTTAGAGTCAACCGGGTGCATCTTGCCATCATACACACTTACCCTAACATCCCGTACATAAGAACCGGTAAGCGGACCTTCGTGCATCTTTTCCATTACACCTTTTAAAATAGAAGGAAGGAATCTTGTATCGATGGCGCCGCCTACGATGCAGTTATAAAATACCAATTTGCCGCCCCAATCCAGATTGAAAACTTCTCTGCCACGAACGGTTAACCCGGTTGGTTCTGACATACCATCATAATAAGGCTCAATCCTCATAAATACCTCGCCAAACTGACCCGAGCCACCGGATTGTTTTTTATGCCGATAGTTCGCTTCTGCTGATTTTCGTATTGTTTCTCTATAAGCAATTTTAGGCCGACCGAATTTGACAGGCACCTTATGAATGTTTTCAATCTTCCATTTAGCAACGGCAAGATGCATGTCTCCCTGACAATGTATCAATGTTTGTTTCAACTCTTGTGATACTTCAACAATAAGGGTTGGATCCTCTTCTCTTATATGATGCAATGCCTGTGATAACTTTTCTTCTTCACCCTTATTAATAGAATCAATGCACACTGTCATGTTAGGCGTTGGAAATTCTATTGGCGGTAATTCGTAATTCTTTCCTTTTATATGAAGGGTATTGTTGACATGAGTGTTCCTCAATTTAAGGGTTGCGCCAATATCACCAGCGACCAGTTCATGCACTGGGATGCGTTTGTTGCCTTCCATTAAAAACAACTGGTTGATTTTTTCAACAACACCGTTAGATTCATTCACCAGCTCCATGCCTGTTTTAACAGTACCTGAGAAAACTTTAAAGAAGGACAGGTCGCCGACGTGATGTTCTGACACTGTTTTATAAACAAAGAGGCAAGCAGGTCCCGAGGCATCGCAGGAGAGTTGTTCGCCACTAATTGTTTTTTGAGCAGGCATTTCGTTTGCACTTGGACAAACATTATCAATGAATCCCATAAGACGGCCACTGCCCATATTTCTTTCAGCGCTTAAACAGAAAAGAGGAAACAGATCATGGTTGATCATTGCTTTTTTCAAGCCTTCTTTCATTTCGTCTTCTTCCAACTCACCCTTATCAAAGTAATGTTCCATTAAGGTCTCATCGTTACTGGCTACGGCTTCTACTAATTCACGGTGTAATTGATCAGCCTTTTCTTTTTCAACATCCGGTATAGGAAGCTTTTCCGGTTTACCGCCCGTGTCTTTAAACTTGTACATTACCATGCGCAATACATCAATGATCTCGTGAAAACCTGCGCCCTGCTGATGCGGATATTGCACCACAGTTACCTTGCTGCCAAAGTGCTCTTTAGCTTGTTGAACTGTCTTATCAAAATCAGCTTTATCATGGTCAAGCTTATTAACAGCGAAAATCATCGGTGTTTTAAACCGCTCAGTATAATCCCAAATTACGTCAGTCCCTACCTCAACTCCTTCCGAAGCATTTAATAACATAACACCCGTATCGGCAACTCGCAGGCATGAGAGCACCTCTCCAACAAAATCGTTATAGCCTGGTGTATCTAAAATGTTGATCTTATACCCACGCCATTTAGTGTGCATTAGTTTTGAGAAAATAGAGTTGCCCCGTTCCTGTTCCAATTCATGGTAGTCGCCTACGGTATTGTTTTCTGAAACAGAACCTTTGCGGTTAATGAGGCCTGCTTCGTACAACATACACTCCGCTAAAGTGGTTTTGCCACAACCCGCATGGCCCAGCAAAACAATATTTTTTACATGTGAGGTATCAAACTCAGGCATTGTAGTAGAGTTTAGAGGTAAGAGAATAAAAGAACTGCACACTTAAAAGTGTGCAGCCTTAATAGTTTTATATTAACAGCTTGTGGCGTTGACGAAGTTCCTGAACTCATCACGCAACTCCTGAAGGGTATTTTCTAATGATAGGAACTTGTCTAGCAGTTCTTCGTGGTCTGAATAGGTCTTGTCTGAGAGATCACCTTGCCTCGTTTCATACTGAACTGCTCGTTCGTGAGACTTAATTGCTTGCTTTACGTCGTGAATGTTAATAAGCTGGATGTGAAACTGGTTGTCGAAGTGTTCAACTTCTAAAAGCTGTTCTTTTGATAAAGTGTTTCGGCAGATTTCCTGTAAGGATTTTTTGCAGTCTGTAAATTCTTCGCGGTAATTTCTAAGGATCTGGTGCCATTCGGCTGCTTCTGTTGCTAGCTGTGAGATGTCTGTCTGAACCATGGGATGAAGATTTAAAGGTTAAATAATTGATGGTTTTCCTTCAATTTCCCTGGGTAGTAGGATGGTATATGTAATTTAAAAAGAGCTGCAAGAAAAAAGAAGTATTTTGTTTCGATAGATTCCCTTAAATTATATTGCGGCCTTGATTACACAAAACACCATACAACAAATACAATCCCGCATTGATGTTTTAGATGTGGTAGGGAGTTTTGTAAAGTTAAAAAGGCGTGGTGCCAACTACTTAGGGCTTTGTCCTTTTCATAATGAAAAGACACCTTCATTCACCGTTTCTCCATCAAAAGAAATATTCAAATGCTTTGGTTGCGGCAAAAGTGGAAATACCATTTCGTTCGTGATGGAACACGAAAAACTTTCTTATGTAGAAGCTTTGAAATGGTTAGCAACCCGGTATAATATTGAAATAGAAGAAACCCAATCATCTCCTGAACAAAAACTACAAGTACAAACAGCGGAGAGTTTGCACATTATTAACCAGTTTGCACAAAAGTTTTATGCGGAACAGTTGTTAGAAACGGAAACCGGTAAGGATGTAGGTTTATCCTATTTAAAAGAAAGAGGCTTTGAAGAAGAAACCATCCGCAAGTTTGGATTAGGCTATGCACCTGATTCAAGAGATGCGTTAACGAAACGAGCACTGGCCAACCAATACAATGGTGAGCTTTTACAAAAGGCGGGGCTAGTTGTAAACCGCAATGATCAATTAGTTGACAACTATCGTGACCGCATCATCTTTCCGGTACATAACAATAGTGGTAAGGTAATTGGCTTTGGTGCGAGGCTTATCAAGAGCAATGATAAGGCACCGAAGTACATTAACACTCCAGAGAATGAGTTGTATATAAAAAGCAAGATTCTTTACGGAACTTATTTTGCACGACATGCTATTGATAAGGCAGATGAATGTTTACTGGTAGAAGGCTATACTGATGTGATCTCCATGCACCAGGCAGGTATTGAAAACGTTGTAGCTAGTGGTGGTACATCATTAACACAAGATCAACTCCGGTTGATTAAAAAATACACAAAGAACCTTACCATTATTTATGATGGAGATGCGGCAGGAGTGAAGGCTGCTATGCGTGGATTGGATATGGCTTTGGAAGAAAGCCTTAATGTGAAACTGGTTTTAATACCGGATAAAGAAGACCCCGATAGTTATGTGCAAAAGCTTGGAGCAAATGCATTCAGGAACTTTATTTTGCATAATAAGAAAGACTTTATTCTTTTTTTGTTAGACGTTTCATTGAAGGAAGCCGGCACAGACGCCAATAAAAGATCGGAGGTTGTAAACCAGATTGCTGAGACACTTTCGAAGATTGATAAGACAGAAGATTTCACCAAGCAACAGGATTATATACGCCAGTGTTCGCAGTTGCTAAACATTGATGAAACAGGCTTCACAAATCTTGTCAACAAATTCATTCGCAACCGCATTTCTCTTGATGAAAAAAAGCTGCCTTTTGAAGAAGCAAAACACCTGGAAGAAAATGCACGAACGGCAGCAGAAAATGATTACAGCGATCAAACCTTCAATCTTCTTTTTAAAGACGACCTGCAGGAAAAAGAAATTGCGAGGATCATCATAGAACACGGTACCAAAAAATGGAATGATCAAATCACAGTGGCTGAATATGTCCTTTCTGAATTACCGGACGAAGACCTCATTGACAATGAAGCCGTAACCAAATTGATTCATGATGTAAAGCAACATGTTGAAAAGAGCGTTATTCCCGATAAGAATTTTTTTATCTATCACCCTGATATTTCACTTAGCACACTTGCTGTTTCCTTGCTACAATTTTCTTATGAAGTAAGTCCTTTCTGGAAGAAAGAGCTTAGCCAGGCTACCGGTTATCAAAAATCGCTTTTCGAACAAGACTATAAAAGCTTTCTGAATGCTCTCAAACAAGAGAATGAAGAAGAATTAATGGGCTACCTCAATACACAGAGGGATACTACAAATGATGAAGTAGAATCTGCCGTCAATTATCTTAAGCTCCGAAAGATCAAACGTCTTTTACTGCAAAACCAGGCAGACTTGGAAAAATCCGATCCATCGGAACAAGCGACTCTGTTTCTTACACATCAGCATTTAAAACAAATGGAAATGGAGCTTACTAAAAAGATAGGAGCTGTTGTTATCCGTTAGTGGCATTATTTTTTTACTTATAGGGTCTACTAAACCCTGTTTATGCTCCGCACTATCTTAGTCCTTTTTGCTTCTACATTATTGCTTACTAATTGTTACAGAATGAGAGCCTCAAAAGGCGGAGGCCAGATCGACGATATTCCCCAGCGAAGAATTAATGCCAACGATGTAGCCTTATATCCGGGATATAAAATTGAGCCTGTTGCTAATGGCTTTACATTTCCTACTGCCTGTGCTTTTGATGATGAAGGAAGACTGTATGTGATAGAAGCAGGTTACTCTTACGGAGAAGTTTGGGGCGAGCCTAAGTTGATACGTGTAGATGCAAACGGCAATAAAACAGTAATTGCAACCGGCCCAAGGAACGGTCCATGGTCGGGTATTACATTTCACGATGGTGCTTTTTATGTTGCCGAAGGTGGCGAAATGGAAGGCGGAAGAATTCTCCGCATTACAAAAGATGGAAAGATCACCGCTTTAATTACAGACCTGCCAAGTGTCGGTGATCATCATACCAACGGGCCGGTTATAAAAGATGGATACATCTACTTTGGACAAGGTACTGCAACTAATTCTGGTGTGGTAGGTCCGGACAATGCAGACTTTGGCTGGCTGATGCGCAAAAAAGAATTTCATGATGTTCCATGTAACGACATCACTTTGGCGGGAGTTAATTATACAAGTCCAAACCCATTAACCGAAGATCCAAACGACCAGGCTACAACTGGCCCCTATTCACCGTTTGGTAAGCCTGCAACAGACGGACAAGTAATCAAAGGAAAGATACCCTGCACAGGCGCAATTATGCGTATTCCATTAGCCGGTGGTGCACCCGAAGTTGTTGCATGGGGTTTTCGCAATCCGTTTGGTTTGGCTTTATCAACCGACGGAAGATTATTTGTTACAGAGAACGGCTATGACGAAAGAGGCAGCAGAAAGGTCTGGGGAACCGGAGATGTATTGTGGGAAATAAAAACAGGCACATGGTATGGCTGGCCTGATTTCTCTGCAGGCAAAAAGATATGGTCTGATGAAGAGTTTGCAGGACCTAATAAAGAACTGAAACCTGTACTAAAGAATTATCCTAATACACCGCCACAACCCACGGCCATCTTTGGTGTGCATTCATCTTCAAACGGATTGGATTTTTCAAGGAACGATGCTTTTGGTTTTAAAGGACAAGCATTTGTTGCACAGTTTGGCGATATGGCACCCAAAGTAGGCAAAACAGTTTCGCCAGTTGGCTTTAAAGTTGTACGGGTTGATGTAGGTACAGGTATCATTCGCGACTTTGCTGTAAACAAGGGCAAACGCAATGGGCCTGCAACATTCTTAGAAAAAGGAGGTTTAGAACGCCCGGTCTCAGTAAAATTCGATCCTTCGGGAAATGCTTTATACGTAGTTGACTTTGGCATTATGAAAGTAACGCCGCAAGGTCCGCAACCTCAAATGAATACGGGCATGGTTTGGAGGATCACAAAACAGTAGTGTATGAAAAAGTTTATGGCAGTATCGGTTTCACTGATGACGATGGTTCTTGTTTCGTGTGTTATGCGTAAGAGCGAACCTGTAACACAAAAAGAATTTGTTGCAGAGGACGAACGCACTGCCAATGGAGAACGATTGTATATGATGAACTGTCAGAAATGCCACCCCGGTGGCGAAGGAGGTTTAGGACCTGCAGTGAATTCGAATCCTGCACCAGGTTTTATAAAACGTTTTCAAATGCGACATGGTATTGTTGTGATGCCGGGTTTCTACAAACATGAACTAACAAGAAAAGAGTTGAAAGATATTTCCCGCTACATGCGCAAATGGAAGCACTATAAATAAGTATTTATTTACTAGCTGCGTGGCTACTATCATCGTCTGTTGTGTCACTCACTTGTACGTTCAGTAATTCTATTGTTCATTGTGCAGGCAACTAAAAAATAGCAATCTGTTGAATTGTCCCGCCATCTGATTTTATAATCAATAGCAGCCGGCGACTGTATTACCATTCTCAATTCTCAATTTTCAATTCTCGATTTGCCTCACCTTTGCATTGATTTTTATATTATTATAAAAAACATCACATGAAAGGTACAGCTATATTAGGCGGATTGGCTGGTGCAACCGCTGTCACATTAATACATGAATCTATAAAGAAAGTTGTTCCGCAGGCTCCTAGAATGGATCTGCTTGGTATGTCGGCATTAGACAAAGGACTTAAGAAAGCAAACATGGATGGTTTAAGTGGTAGTAGTTTATATGCAGCTGCAATGGCTGGCGACCTGATTAGTAACACACTTTATTATACATTGGTTGGCGCTGGTAAACCAAAAAATATTTGGGTAAGGAGTACTTTGCTTGGTGTAGCTGCAGGTGTTAGTGCTGTATTTCTTCCTAGGCCAATGGGTTTAAATGAAAAACACAGCAGTCGTACCACGGCAACCGCTTTTATGACCATCGGGCTGTATGTAACAGGTGCTTTGGTGTCAGCAGCGGTAGTTAAGATGCTTCAGAGAAAAAAGTCGAATAAAGAAGTTGAGTGGGAGAGAAGATTAGTTACTTCTTCCATGGGATAAAAAAATTGCGAGTTTATTAGTTACGAGTTGCGAGACAGTAGGATTGTCTAGGCAATTAGCCTCGCAACTCGTAGCATCACCTATCGCATCCACTGAAAGATCAAACCCGCATAATAATTTCTGTCTGCAGCAGCATTATAATATCGTCCACCAAAACCATTGATGTCATTACCTAAGCTATAACGTTCATCCAGCAAATTTTCTACTCCGGCTATAAGCTTCAAGCGATAATGATTTTTGAAAATTTTCTGGTATCCGATTTTCATTCCGAGTAAATGATAGGCTTCTGCGTATTCGCTGTTGGCATCATTTACAGGAATAGGATCAGAATAATAATAAGTAACTGTTCCAAGAAAACCATTCTTAAAGAATACATCATAACCTGCAGCAATAGTATGTGGTGCCACTCCGGGCAACATGTTTCCGGAAAAGTCGTTGTTCAATTGTTTAAAGTCATCATACTTAAAACGATGGTAGGTATAGCTAACCCATGATTGATCGGCAGCAATGCCAGCAATACTTCTTTTTAGTAAAGGATAAGTAAGGGCGATCTCAATACCTTTCTGATCCGTTTCACCTGCGTTAACAAAAAAATCACCACCACCTGCATCACGACGTTGAACGATTGTATTATTGAGTTTGAAGAAAAATGCATTTACATCGAAGGTTAACTCTTTATCAAGCCTCCCTTTCACACCAAGATCGTAGTTAATGCCATCCTCTGGATTTAGAGAAAGATTGATAGCACCACCCGTGGGTATCAACTCAGCACTAGTCGGCGGTGAAAAACCTTTTGATACACTTGAATAAACAGAAACTTTATCGAGCTTATACATTATGGCAAGCCTTGGAGCAAATTCATTTTTAATATTACGTTCCTGCATACCCAAACTCCTCGGAAGGAAACGTTGAAAGCGTATTTTGAAGGTATTTAAACTCACGCCGGCATTTAAGGTAAGTCTGTCATTTATATCAGCTGTTGCCTGTGCAAATACTAATGACTGCCTGTTGTTGATCTCATCATGATTTTGAAGAGAGTCAGGATGACCATTAATATTGCGATGAATGTCTACGGATGTAAACCCTTGCTGCCACTCGGTGCCAATATCAAAATTGAAACGTGTTGATGCAAAATCTTTATTGAATTTAAAAACTGATCTTCCACCAACATGAGGTTCTGAGCTTTTACCGTAGTTACGAATAGTTGGATTACGGAGTTCTGTGAACATTCCATATAATACCGACTTGTTTTTCAGCCAGGAAAAAATCTCCTGCTCATAGGATGCACCAGCTAAAAAAGTTCTTTGGCGAATTGATGCCCTTGCAGCCTCTGAGCCAGGAAAACCAAAACCGCCGGGCCGTGCAGCTTTAGGGTTTGCTTCGTATTCGCCTCTAGTTAAAGCACCAGGAGTCTCATAGAACAAATCGCCATACAAAAAAGTCGTTTTTAAGAATCGCTTCTCATCAAAACGAAACCTACCTGACCAGCTAAGCACATCTCTTTTCATGGCTGAATGAGCCCTATAACCATCACTTTGCTGATGCTGATAGCCCGTGCGGGTTACAACCTTATCGTTCCCGGCTGTAAAGCTGCCATAAGCATTGTGCATGTTGTAACTGCCAGTAGCATATTCGGTCATAACCCCTGGTTGTTCCAACCCGTTCATACTTTCAATTAACAAAACACCGCCAGTACCCGCACCGTATAAACTGCTGCCTGGCCCTTTGATGATCTCTATAGAATTAAAGTTGTAATAACCTAGTTGGTTTAAGTAGGTATGGCCGCCCGGATCTGTAAATGGAATATCATTGAAATACACTTTTACATTACGTACACCAAACGGCGAACGCAACGAGCTACCACGAATATTAAAACGATAGCTGCCGGGTGATCGTTCTTCCATTCTAACACCGGCAACGGTATTCATTGCATGAACGATAGATGTGGGACTAAACCGTTCAAGAGTTGATCGCCTGACATAACCCACCGCAGCAGGAACATCTTTTAATCTTCTGTTGTGTTCAAACGCTGTTACTCTTACATCCTGTAGTGGTATAGCTTGTACGGCTGTATCTGAAACCGGCTCCTGGCTGTATCCTTTTTTACTTAATGAAATGAATAAACAAAGTGATGTAGTTGTAAAAAGCACTCTGGCGGTAAGGGATGTGAATGGCATAATAAGTGTAGTAAAGTTAAATAGACAATTAACACTTAAATTTTTGTACCATGTCAGGAAGAGGTGATAATAACAAAAACAGAAGTTCAGGAAGAGGCGCCAGCAATCAAAGCAATCAGCCTTTCGATAGCTCTAACGATCAGGGCAAGTCGAATCATAGCCAGCAGACGACAGGCGGCCAGCCTTCGCAGCCTGATAAGAAAAAGATGGATCAATCTGCCCAACGCAATCAGAGTACGCAAAAGGAAAGCAAGTAGGAAGCAATTTATTTTATAAGGCCATTCTTACCGGATGGCTTTATTTTTTTTAAGTTAGGAAGAATGAAATTTGTTGCAATTTCTGATACACATTCCAGGCACCATAATATAAAACTGCCCAAAGGCGACGCAATAATCCATGCAGGCGATATTACCTACAGGGGAAGAGAAGCTGAAGTGATTGATTTTATTTCCTGGTTCAGCAAATTGAATTATACATTCAAAATTTTCATTGCAGGCAATCATGATTTCTTTTTTGAAACTAAGAATGCAGCGATGCTTCAGAAACATATTCCACCGGATGTTATCTATTTAAACGATTCCGGGACCAACATCAAGGGAATTAAAATTTGGGGTTCGCCCATCACACCCTGGTTTTATAATTGGGCATTTAATAAACCCAGAGGACAAAGCATCAAAAAGCATTGGGATATGATTCCGGCTGACACAGATATTTTAATTACACATGGACCACCACATGGCATATTAGATGTAACTATTGAAAACCGTCATACCGGGTGTAAGGATTTGCTAAAGAAAGTTGAAGCCATAAAACCGAAGGCTCATGTATTTGGCCACATTCACGAATCTTATGGCATTTACAAAAAAGGTGATACTTTATTTGCCAATGCCTGTTTGCTAACAGAAAGTTATGAGTTGGCTCATAAGCCTATTGTATTTGAAGTATGATTACAACCCCAGCACCACTTTGAGTTTTTGATACCCGATTTTACTTACTGGAACATTTGCATTGCATTTTAAAATGGCTATGTGATTTTCTTTTTCATAAGGATCTATCCTTGTGATCTCACTTACATTAATAATATACGAACGATGCGTACGAACGAATTGCTGAGCAGGTAATGTGTTCTCAAAAAAAGACATGGTCTTATTTTTCAGGAAAGACCCTTCCCTGGTGAAGATCTTTACATAATCGTCTGCTGCTTCCATATATAAAATCTCATGTACCGGAATGATCTTGATCTTTCCGGCGGTTTTCACAACAATCCTCTCTGATTGTGCTGGTTCGGATTGAAGCAAATTTTGTGTATTTAATTTCTGCTGATGTAAAGCAGATTGATTCAAAAAACGTTCTACTGCTTTATCAAAACGTTCTTTACTAAAAGGCTTTAATAAATAATCCACAGCATGTGCATCAAATGCTTTAAGGGCATATTCGTCAAATGCTGTTGTGAAAATAACTGCAGGTGGCTGATCAATGAGCTCCAGCATTTCAAACCCATTGATTTTTGGCATTTGAATATCAAGAAAGATTATATCCGGTTGATGTTGCATAATGGCTTTCAAGCCTTCAAAGCCATCATTACATTCCTCAGCAATTTGTATTTGGGGATGAAAACCTAGATATTCTTTTACAATCATTCTTGCAAGAGGCTCGTCATCTATAATTACAGCTTTCATGGCTGAGGAATTTTTATAGTAGTGATAAATTCTTTTTCTCTTGTTTCGGTTTGTAAGAGATCGTTTCTTGAAAACAGAAGATAGAGACGTCTTTGTACAGAGCTCAACCCAAAACCGACTCCTTTGTTTACAGTATTGGTTTCATGGTCAAAAGGATTTGATACAGTAACAATCAACTGCTTGTCTTCTTTATAGGCGTTGATCTTAATCGTTATCTTATCTATTGTATCATATAATCCAAACTTGATGGCGTTTTCAACAATTGGTTGTAACAGCATAGCAGGTAAAACAGTTTCTTCTGCTTTGTGTTCGATCTGGGTTTCCAGCCGATGTCCGAAACGAACCTTTTCTATATCCAGATACAATTGCAGTTGTTGCAGCTCTTCAGTAATGCTTACCCATTGCTGATCTTCTTTTTTTAAAGTACCTCTTAAAAAATCAGACAATTGCTGGATCATTGTTCTGGCTTGTTGCGGCTGTATGTTGATCAAAGCATTAATTGAATTAAGACTATTAAACAAAAAATGAGGCTGTAATTGTTGACGAAGCTTATATAGTTCTGCATCTTTCGATAATTTTTCTGCTTCTATTTTTCTTTTTTCAATTTCTCTTTTGTCTTGTAAAGTGTACCATAGCACACTCACTAAGGTCATGCATCCCAAAACTAAAAAGGCCATTGCAATTCGCACCGGCGCCGACCTGGAAAAAAAAGTATGATACTCTGTTGTTTCATCTGCTAACCAAACTATAAATGCCCTGCTGATGAAAAACCATAATACACTTAAAAAAGTGCTAAGACCTAGTAAGAAACTGTAGCGGTTTTGCTGTGGCAGATAAAATTTCAGGATCGTAATAATCTCCATGCAAAATCCAACAAGTAACAAGTTGCTGACCAGACTGTCTGTAAAAGCCAGTCTGAAACTGAAGCCATACCATATTAAAACCTGTATATGCAAAGCTGTCCATAACAACCAGGAAGCTGCAAACAAGTTGCGGAACTTTGTAACAGACAGGGGAGAGGTGGCCACTGTTTAAACCAGGTTTAAGAGTTGATGCGACGATTTCTGTTGTATATGTTCTGCTTTCCGGTGAACCAAATTAGCGTATGTCGCAGCATCATCCACTTCATTGATCTTAGAATACAATTCTGCTCCATCAATCAACTCACTTAAATGGTAAAGCTCCGATACATTGACAAATTGCCATTGCACAAGTTGTGATTTTTGATTGTAAAATGTATCCTCTTCATGCTTCCCCATCTTATACGCTTTTTCAAAAGCCTGGTCTTCGGATGCAGCATAGATCAACCGTAGTTGTTCATCAAATTGAGCTGTATGGTCGCCACTGCCACAAATAATCTGGTATACCAGCTTTGCCATAAACCATTTCATATCTAAGATGATTAAGAGTTAAGGAATTAAAAGCTTCTGATCTCAATGCCACCAAACAAACAGGTGCCGTCCAGTATTAAAACTTTATTTGGATCCATTGCATCTCCATTCAACTGTCGTTTATCATCAACACCACCAAAGATGGCAACCACTTCGCTTTGTACATCCCAGTTTGGCGGCACGATGAGTTTTGTACCACCGAAAATGTTGGTAGCATCAATTTTTATTCTGCCGTTAAAATCAGCCTGAGTAAGATTAATTTCTGAGCCGCCCATAAAGTTTACTATATCACCACCTTTAAAACTCTTGGTCAGAACGTTTTTTTTTACTCCGCCAAACACTGAGGTTGTGTCAACAAAATCTCTTCTGTCTGTAGTAAAATCGGACGGGTCGGTAGTTGTGTTGTCGGCTATGGTAGCTTTTTGCCACTTGCCATCAGCATCCTTCCAGCAATGATAACTTCGCCTTGGTTTCAGAATAAACACTAACCCTAATGCAATAAAGATGATTGGCCATAAATAGGGTCGAAAGTTGATTTCAGGATTAATCTTGTCATACAGGAATACACCGCCAATTAGTATAGGAACGATCCATCCCCAGCTTCTGAACCCATGCTTGGCGCCGATAAAAAGCCCAAAGCCTATTAAAAGTACAGGCCAGGAAAAAAACCACGCCGGGAATAATACACCAGCTTCTCGTGCCAGTAACAGCCCGCCTATTATTAAAAGGAATAAGCCGGTCCACATCCTGCTCCTGCGACTATCGTGCTGCATTCTGTGTTCAAACCTTTCATTCATGACTTGTAATTTTTATCAAAGAAAATGCAATCACATACGGAAGGCAATAGATAACTGGGTGTTAGGAGGGTCTTTCTCGGTAAATACTGGAAGGAAGTCGGTAAAATAGAAATCATTCAAATGAGTTCGGGTAAAAAGCTTCGATACAAGCGACTGCCTAATGAATTTTAATAAGTAAGGGATGTATTTAATGTTCAAACATTGATTATATTTGCTTACACTTAAAACGTCAATTATGGCAACAACATGGAAATTAGACCCTATGCACTCTGAGGTGCAGTTTAAAGTAAAGCACCTGATGATAACAACCGTTACTGGCTACTTCAAAACATTTGATTTGGTAGTAGAAACTGAAACCGATGATTTTACTACAGCTAAAAAAGTCGAGTTTGCGGCCGATGTTGACTCTATCGATACCAACAATCAGCAAAGAGACACACACCTGAAATCAGATGACTTATTTAATGCAGAACACTTCAAGCAGGTAAAGTTTGTAGGTAGAAAATACGCACAGACAGAAGATGGTGCGCAACTACATGGCGATGTGACAATACGTGAAGTAACAAAGCCTATAACTTTAAATGTAGAATTTGCAGGCATTGTAATTGACCCATACGGACAAACGAAAGCCGGGTTTACAGTAGATGGCAAAGTAAGCCGTAAAGAATTCAACTTACGCTGGAACGCCGCTACAGAAGCAGGACAGGTAGTAGTGAGTGATGAGGTGCGTTTTCATTGCGAAATACAGTTGGTAAAGCAATCCTGAGTCTATTGTGAGATATATTTTAAGTAATAAGGTCTCATAATTTCTATTTGCAAATCCTTACTTGTAAATGGGAAAATCCCTATCAAAATAAATTTAACGTTCTGCCATTTTGTTGAATGGCGTAAACACTTACCTTCACCCGCTATGACAGTAGAACAAATTGAAAACTGGTTGGCTAAAGAACCAGTGCCTCAAGGAAAAATAATTCGATTTGAGTTGAAAAAAAGAAACCCTGTACGTGGAATTATCGTAGAAGGAAGAGACTTTAAAGAGTTGAAAGCCAAGAATTTCTGGCGGATAGTTACTCAGTCTAACCTGGCTGCCTATCAAAAAACAAATGATATTAGCCTCGCAAGGATCTTTGCTGGTTCTGACTTTGCGAAATTGTCTTTTGTAAGCAATAAGCCGGAAGAATAAGCAACCATTGCTCTTATTTTTATTTAACGACTGATCATCGAAGGGGGCCTTTTTTGCCTATGCTTTAGCTGATCTTAATCGCATGCCCCCTCCAATTTTAATAAGGAGGTGATGGGGTTTTCATGTCCCTAAATACCTCCTGTCAGGCACCTCTGCCATTTGGCCTCATGTAGCCATCTCGTTATGTACAGGCCTTCTCGTTTTCAAAGATTGTAAAGAGCAACAATATAGTTAGAAAATAAAATGTTGCTTTCCAACTATATTCACTTTATGATTGATACGGTTCTGCTTACTATCCTCATTATTTCTATCCTGCTTTTTGCTTTTATACTTTTTATAAAAACGAAAAGAAAGCGGTCCACTCATCAATATAGCATTCCTGATGAATCCAAAAAGCTGTTGCAAGAACATGTTCCGTTTTACCAGAAATTAAATGACGGGCAGAAGAAATATTTTGAACAAAGAGTACAGCACTTCCTATCTACAACAAAAATTACAGGTGTAAAAACAGATGTGTCCGAGCTTGATAAAATACTTGTCGCTGCAAGTGCTATCATTCCCATTTTTGCTTTTGAAGATTGGGAGTATAATAACCTGAATGAAGTACTACTTTACCCCGAAAGCTTTAATGAAGACTTTGAACCAGAAGCGAAAGACAGGTCAATTTTAGGAATGGTTGGTACAGGCCATATGCAAAACGTTATGGTACTCTCTCAACATGAATTAAGACAAGGCTTTTTAAATAAAACAGGTAAGACCAATACCGCTATCCATGAATTTGTTCATTTAGTGGACAAAACAGATGGCGCAGTGGATGGCATTCCAGAAAACCTGATGTCTAATCAATACATCACATCGTGGATCAAACTAATGCATCAAAAAATAAGAGAGATCCGAAAAGGCAAAACAGATATTGATCCTTACGGCTCAACAAATGAAGCAGAGTTTTTTGCAGTCGTATCAGAATATTTTTTCGAACGCCCCGATCTGCTTATGCAAAAACATCCTGAATTGTACCAGTTACTCCAGGAGATCTTTGGGAAACCTCTGGCAGAAAAAAGTAAGCCATAACCTCGGGTCAAATAAACTCCAAACAGAGGCCTATCTTTGCGGCGCATAATCAACTATATGAATAAACAAGTTTATATCGTTTCAGCAGTTCGTACTCCAATTGGTTCATTTGGTGGAGCTTTAAAAGATGTTCCGGCAACCCGGCTTGGAGCGATTGCTATTAAAGCCGCCGTTGAAAAAGCAGGCATTCAACCAGACCAGGTAAATGAGGTTTTGATGGGTTGTGTCATCCAGGCTAACCTTGGACAAGCACCTGCACGTCAGGCTGCAAAATATGCAGGCCTTCCTGATAAAGTAGTTTGCACCACTGTAAATAAGGTATGTGCCAGTGGCATGAAAGCCATTGCTCAAGGAGCACAAAGTATTTTGCTTGGCGATAGCGACATTGTAGTTGCTGGCGGAATGGAAAATATGAGTTCTGTTCCTTTTTATGTAGATAATCTGCGTTGGGGAAATAAATATGGAAGCACTTCCATGATCGATGGTTTGCAAAAAGATGGTTTGACCGATTGCTATAGCAATTTTGCTATGGGTTGTGCTGCAGATATAATCGCAGCCGAAAGCCAGATCAGCAGGGAAGACCAGGATGCATTTGCTATAGAAAGTTACAAGCGCAGCCAGGGCGCATGGGAGAGTGGCAGGTTTGCAGATGAAGTCGTGCCTGTTACAATAGCTTCTAAAAAAGGAGATGTTGTTATAGATAAAGATGAAGAACCCTGGAATGTGAAGTTTGATAAGATCGCTTCTTTGAAACCAGCATTTGGCAAAGAAGGTACTGTTACAGCGGCAAATGCCTCCACTATGAATGATGGTGCCGCTGCAGTTGTTTTAATGAGCAAAGAGAAAGCAGATGAGTTAGGCATCAAACCTCTTGCTGTTATTCGTGGCTATGCAGATGCAGAACAGGAGCCGACTTATTTTACAACCAGTCCAAGCATTGCAGTACCTGTAGCAGTTAAAAGAGCAGGGTTGCAAATGAGTGATGTTGATTTTGTTGAGCTGAATGAAGCTTTTAGTGTAGTCGGAATCGTGAATACAAGAAAAATGAATTTAGATCCTGCCAAAGTGAATGTAAATGGTGGCGCCGTATCATTAGGTCATCCGTTAGGTTGCAGTGGAGCGAGAATTGTTGTTACGTTAGTCAATGTTTTGAAACAAAAGGGAGGAAAGATTGGAGCAGCAGGAATTTGTAACGGCGGTGGTGGCGCCAGTGCTATGGTGATAGAGAGTTTATAAGAATAGCCAGATATACTTTAAGGCTGCACTTTTGTGCAGCTTTTTATTTTATCTGTTATACTTCAAGCGTAAAACAATCATAGTAATATTCAACAAAAGCGAAAATGAATTTGTAACCATTATGGGAAGGTCATTCCGTTTCACCCCATAGACAACCCATAAAGCGACTCCCGACATTAAAACAATTAGCATTACAATAGAAACATCCTCGGCCTTTTTTTCCCTTATAGTTTTTATAAGTTGCGGCAGTAATGAGCATGAAGTAAGAATTCCTGCCGCCAACCCGATCAATTGCGTTGTATCCATAGCTTCTTTATTGCAAATAAACAGCCACACGATTGACCATTTTCGTTATCTTGCCAGCTACCAATAAAAACACTTTATGAGAAAATTTTTCCTGTTTGCCTTAGCGGTAACGATGCTCACGTCCTGCGATTATTTTAAAGGATCTTCCAACAAAGAAGATGAGACCGAAGAAGAGGAGTCTCCAAAGAAAAAAAAGAAAAAGAAAAAAGTATCGGAAGAGGATGAAGAAGAAAGTACAGAGGATGAAACTGCAGATGAAGAAACTACAACAAAAAAGAAAAGTCGAAGCACTAGTGATGACGACGACGATGTAAGTGAGTACGAAAGCAACTCGGGATGGACAAGTAAGGAAAAAACACTATTTCTAACAACTTGTGTTGATAAGGCGGCACAAAGTGTTGGCGAGTCAAGGGCAAAAACATATTGCTCATGTATGTTGGATAAAATTCAATCTAAATATTCCAGCTATACAAAGGCAAATAGTATGACAGAATCAGATTTAACTTCTATGGCTGCAGAATGTAACCGATAAAATCATTTTATAATGATAAAAGTCCTGCTATACAGCGGGACTTTTTATTTAGGTTTTCTGCCGCTGCACTGCTAATTTTGCCCCGCCTATTCAAAATCATTCCATGAGACAAATTACTTTTCGTGAAGCCCTTCGTGAAGCTATGAGTGAAGAAATGCGCCGTGACGAACGTGTGTTTTTAATGGGAGAGGAAGTTGCTGAATACAATGGTGCTTACAAAGTAAGCCAGGGAATGCTGGCTGAATTTGGGCCAAAAAGAGTAATTGATACACCTATTGCAGAATTAGGTTTTACAGCAGTTGGTGTGGGTGCAGCACAAAATGGTTTGAGGCCTGTAGTGGAGTTCATGACATGGAACTTTGCTGTATTGGCATTGGATCAGATCTTAAACACTGCGTCTAAAATGCTGGCCATGAGCGGCGGTCAGATTACCTGTCCAATTGTGTTCAGAGGACCAAACGGGTCAGCAGGACAGTTAGGTGCACAGCACTCTACCGCATTCGAATCATTATATGCCAATATTCCTGGTTTAAAAGTGGTTTCTGTAAGTAATGGCTATGATGGAAAAGGTTTACTGAAACAAGCCATACGTTACGAAGAGGACCCGGTGGTATTTATGGAAAGCGAATTAATGTATGGAGATAAAAGCGAAGTGCCCGAAGAAGAATATTACATACCGCTTGGAAAGGCAGATGTAAAAAAACAAGGTACCGATGTTACCATTGTGTCTTTTAATAAAATGATGAAAGTGGCACTTGGTGCTGCAGCCGAATTAGACAAAGAAGGTATCAGTGCTGAAGTAATTGATCTGCGCACCATCCGTCCATTAGATTGGATGACCATATTAGAAAGCGTAAAGAAAACCAACCGACTTGTAATTGTAGAAGAGCAATGGCCTTTTGCTTCGGTATCCTCCGAAATCACCTATCGTATACAAAAAGAGGGTTTTGATTATTTAGATGCCCCGATACGTCGCATTACTGCTGCTGATGCTCCTTTGCACTATGCACCCAATTTAGTTGCAGGCGCATTACCTGATGTTGCCAGAACAGTGAAGCTGGTAAAGGAAGTGCTTTACATAAAGAAATAGGCCAGCCTTTTTTTGCCCATATCATTCCCCGTAATGTGGATTTATACCATTAGTGCGCATAAGGCATATAACTAACTCATTCTCAAAAGCTCATCTTTTTTTCAAAATACTTTAAATAAGTTTTGAAAATTGAATTTTGCCCTGCATCTTTGTCTCGGTTTTTCATAGGATATTGGATTTTACACGAGGCTGGATTTCTATCCGGCCTTTATTTTTTTATCTCTGATTACACGGATTTATCTGATTTCGCAGATTCACTTTTTATTCCCACCGTTCTTTTATTCTTTTACTTTTGCGACCTTAACCAAAAGCATGGCTACTTTACTGATCATAGACGACGAAAAAGCAATTCGTAAAACACTAACCGAAATTCTTTCTTTTGAAGGTTACAAAATAGAAGAGGCTTCCGATGGTGAAGAAGGTCTCAAAAAATTCAGGGAAAAAACATTTGATGTTGTTCTTTGCGACATCAAAATGCCCAAAGTAGATGGCCTTGATTTTTTACAAAAAGCTGTTGAGATCAATGCTGATGTTCCTATTATTATGATCTCCGGCCATGGCACCATTGAAACAGCTGTTGAGGCTGTAAAGAAAGGAGCATACGATTTTATTCAAAAGCCACCTGATCTTAACCGTTTATTGATCACCATCCGTAATGCGATGGAGCGAAACACATTGGTTACTGAAACAAAAACCCTTAAACGCCGAGCTCTTAAGGTTCAGGAGATGATAGGTGAATCAACACCTATCAAAAGGATTAAAGAAACCATTGAGAAAGTGGCGCCAACGGAAGCCCGGGTATTAATTACTGGTGAGAATGGCGTAGGTAAAGAATTGGTTGCCCGCTGGCTACACGAAAAAAGCAATCGGGCCGGTAACGCTTTGATAGAAGTAAACTGTGCTGCCATACCAAGTGAATTGATAGAGAGCGAACTATTCGGACATGAAAAAGGATCTTTCACCTCTGCCATCAAACAACGCATTGGAAAATTTGAACAAGCCAATGGCGGTACATTATTTCTTGACGAGATTGGGGATATGAGTTTAAGTGCCCAGGCAAAAGTTTTACGTGCATTGCAGGAAGGAAAAATTACCCGGGTAGGAGCAGATAAAGACATTAATGTTGATGTTAGAGTAGTTGCTGCAACAAATAAAGACCTGATGAAAGAAGTAGAAGCCAAAAGCTTCCGACTCGATCTTTATCATCGCCTGAGTGTTATCCTTATTCACGTGCCTTCGTTAAATGAAAGGCGGGATGATATTCCATTATTGGTAAACCAGTTTCTGGAAGACATTTGTGAAGACTATGGTATTGCCAAAAAAGCAATAGCGGATGATGCTTTAAAATGTTTACAGGATTACAACTGGACAGGTAACATTCGGGAACTACGTAATGTTGTAGAGCGGCTAGTTATCCTTTCAGGCAAGATCATTACAAAAGATGATGTAAAGACTTATGTAATGCCTAAGGCGTAAATTCTTTTTTTATAAAGCGGTAGATATCTTCATCTCTTTTTAAAAGCACAAGGTTCCTGAACTGCCTTTGTGCTTTTAGCATTTCTACACCTGAGGCAACTATGGTTTTATTTGGAAACTTCTTACAAACACCTTCGAGATAATCATCAATAAAAAAACCTGTGAAGTTGGTGATAAGGTGCAGATAAATGAATTCAATCCCTTCCATTTCGGCAATTGGTTCTACTACTGTAAGGTCGATGTTTGGCCCAAGAAAAATAGTACCCCAATTATTTTTCTTCAGCAGGTAATTTATAAAAAGCAAAGGCAACTCGTGGTATTCACCTTTTGGAGCATATAGAATAATATCTGGCTTTATGGTCTTCTTTTCCAATACTACTTTTTCAGTCTCGCTGATGATCTTGTTTTAAATAATATAGCTTGAGAAGTGTTCCTGGGCTGGTAAAACATTATTGGTAGACCATAATAATCCTATCTTTTGCAAGAAGGGATAACATATCTCGGTAACACATCTTTCAAAACCAATCCTTCCAATCATTCCATTCAGCAGTACTAAAAAGCGGTGTTCATCAAAATCAACAGCAGCCTCTATCAACTGAGCCACAAATGCTGTTGAAGAAGGGCTTTCACCATCCACCTTTCTAACGTTCTCTATTATCTGCTCTTCATTCAGCTCTGCTATTTTTGAAACTTTCCACCCATTATGATAGAGATACGAAATGCGCAAAAGCTTTTTCAAATCTTCATTATCGTAAAAACGATGAAGGCTTTCTTTCCGTTGAGGCGAAAAGAAATTATATCGTTGTTCCCAGATACGTAATGTATGTGCTTTAATGCCTGTCAGGTTCTCAATATCTCTTATAGTAAATTGCTGCATGTTGTTCTTCTATTATACTTTAGCAAAACTTTGCCCTATTTAGTTCATTCTCCCTGCTTAAAATAATAAATTTGTCCGTTTTAAAGATAAACTGATGCCAATTCAACACCTACTGATTGTTTATTTCGTTTCCTTTTTACTGGTTTTTCTTCCATCGTTTGGTTTGGCAAAAATGTTTCAAAAAGCCGGAGTGGCATCATGGAAAGCGTATGTTCCTTTTTATAACACCTGGGTGATGCAGGACCTGGCCCGGAGACCAAAGCATTGGGTGTTCTGGCAATTCATTCCTGTTGTAGGATGGTTTATCACTCCCGGTATTTTTATTGAGTTTGTAAAACTGTTCGGGAGGTTTAGCCTCGGTGATCATACTTTAGCTTCCTTATTCGCGCCTTTCTATTTCCCTTATTTGGGCTATTCTGATAAGGTCCGGTACATTGGTCCTGAAGGAGCAGCACATTATAAAAAACCAGGTTGGAGAGAATGGGTTGATGCGGCCGTATTTGCCATAGTAGCGGCTACGCTTATTCGCACTTTTATTTTTGAAGCCTATACTATCCCATCAGGCTCAATGGAAAGATCTCTGCTTGTGAACGATTTTTTATTTGTAAGTAAATTCAGCTACGGACCACGCATACCTAATACTCCTTTATCTATTCCGTTTGTACATAATTATATCCCGGGCACGGATAGAAAATCTTATTCTGAAATGGCAAAGCTACCTTACATCCGTTGGTTTGCTTCGCCGGTGAAGAGAGGCGATGTAGTGGTATTTAATTTCCCGGCCGGAGACACTGTTATTAATCATCCCGAATATCAATCGAAAACGCCTTATTATACGGTTATCAGAATGCACAACCCGAATCCAGGACCTGAAAGTCAGGTACCATTGGACATATTCAATCCAAATCATGATCCAATAGAGGGACGAAGATTAGTTTTAGGCCAACCTGATAAATTCCCGATTGCCGTTCACCCTGTTGATAAAACAGACAACTATATAAAGCGTTGCGTAGCTGTTTCGGGTGATGTACTGGAAATAAAAGAAGGAGTGGTGTATATAAATGGCACGCCAGAAACGCCAGCAGCAAATTCGATGATGGATTACCGGGTCATAACCACTCCAAATGCAAACTGGTCTGAGTTGGGTACAAAGTATGAGATCAATTATGCCAGCCCTGGCGGTGATTATACCTATGTTGTAAACCTGCCTTATTCAACTTACGCTAAGCTAAAAAATGACAAAGCAAATATTGCCAGCATTACACCTTATGCCTATCCGCGGGGAGGTTTCGATCCATCCTTCGAAGACTTTGTGATGCAAAACGGATGGGGTGTAGATAACTACGGACCAATCTGGATTCCTAAGAAAGGCGCTTCATTAAAGATTGATTCTTCGAATTATTCTATCTACGAAAGAGCCATTCGTGTTTATGAAGGCAACGAGTTTTATACAAAAGATGGAAAATATTATCTGAATAGAAAAGAAGTAACAGAATATACTTTCAAAATGGATTATTACTGGATGATGGGTGACAATCGCCATGGTTCACAGGATTCCCGTTTTTGGGGTTTTGTACCTGAAGACCGGATTGTTGGCAAAGCCTGGTTGATATGGTTCAGTTGGGAGGGAGGGCCAAGATGGAACCGATTGTTTAGAACCGTTAAATAGCTAACTTTGAATGCCCCGCAAAAAGTGGGGCATTTTTGTCTAACCAAGTTATATGAAAGAAAAAAAGTTTGAATTTAATTATGCTGTGTACGATAGCATTGATGAATTACCCGAAGACCAGCGTTGGTTATTGAATGAGGCGAGAGAAGTAACCGAACAAGCTTATGCACCCTATTCTAATTTCCAGGTGGGTGCTGTTGCTAAATTAGCTAACGGAGAAATTGTTGCCGGAAGCAACCAGGAAAATGCATCATTCCCTGTAGGCTTATGTGCCGAGAGAGTATTGTTAGCATCTATTTCATCTTTGTTTCCTAAAATACCAATTGAAACGATTGCTGTTAGTTATAAAAGCGAACATCATAAAAGCGATCATCCAATTTCTCCATGTGGAATTTGCCGTCAGTCTTTACAGGAGTTTGAGGGAAGGGTGAATCATCCCGTACAATTAATTCTGGGCGGTTTAACGGGGCCTGTTTATGTAATTGACAGCGCAAGCAAATTGTTGCCGCTGGCTTTTACAAGTGAGGAGTTGAGATAGCTATGGGAGCGTAGTACCAATAAATTTGAACGCCTTAGAAAAATATTCTACTACATCTCCGGCTAATAAAGATTCTTTGGAGAACTTTTGCAAAGCAATGTCTGCTGCCAGGCCATGAAGATAAACACCTAAAATAGCAGCTTGTGCCGGTGAATAGCCCTGGGCCAGCATAGCCGAAAGTATCCCTGTCAGCACATCACCACTACCGCCTTTTGACAGACCTGCATTACCGGTTGAATTAAAGTAACACATTCCACCTGGCAATGCTATTAAGGTATGATGCGATTTTAGAACGATGATACAGTTTAGCTCCTTTGCTTTGGCCTGGGCTAGTTCCATTCGTTCAAAATCATTGGCTCTGCTCCCAAAAAGGCGTTCAATCTCTTTAGGGTGTGGTGTAAGGATAGAATGTGCGGGAAGTTGTTGCAATAAACGCGGTTGCTGGGCAAGACAATTCAGTCCATCAGCATCTATCACTACCGGTTTTGTATATCTTCTTACTATAAATGAAAGCAGCTGCATTGTCTCGGCATGAGTTCCCATGCCGGGCCCAACACCAATTGCACTGTACTTTTCTATATCATCCGGCAAACCTGATAAATGTTTTTCTTCTTTGTCTACAATTACCATGGCTTCAGGCAAGGATGTTTGAATGATATCATAACCACAAGCCGGAATAAACGCTGTAGTTAATCCTGCACCGGCACGCAGGCAAGCTTTAGTTGCTAATTGAATGGCACCCATTTTACCATAGCTGCCACCGATTAGTAAAGCATGTCCGTATACTCCCTTATGGGCAAAAGGACTTCGTGGCTTGTAAACGCAGCGGATCAATTCTTCATCAATCAATTCATATCTGCTATTTACTTCTGAGAGATAATTTTGATCCAGGCCGATGTCTAAAACATGCACCTCACCAATTAGAGCAGCATTTTCCTGCATCAATAATCCAAGCTTAAGGCATTGAAAAGTGAGTGTATAAGTTGCCCGGACAACAGTAGTGGTCATAGAGGAGCGATCCATGAATAGACCGCTGGGCAGATCAATAGAAATAATAGTTGTCTTGCATTTATTTATATGTTCAACCACTTGTTGAGCCAGTCCATCTAAAGCTTTGTTTAAACCAGAGCCAAAGAGAGCATCCACAATTAATTCATCTATTCCAATTGATGGAAACTGGTCTGAGCTTTGAAGCAAATAAATGTCCTTAAAGCCCAGATCATGTAAACGCTGCAGATTGATTTGAAAATCGGGAGAACCTTTTGTTCCAGGCTCTAATATGTAAACCCTAATATTGTAGCCGTCTTGCAGCAGTTGTCTTGCGATTACTAATCCATCGCCACCGTTGTTTCCTTTACCGCAAAAAATATGAAACGTATTCCGCTGCCAGTTTTTGGATTGGATCCATTCAACACATTTTCCGGCTGCTCTTTCCATTAGATCAATTGATGAAATGGGCTCATGCTCTATTGTGTAGCGGTCCCATTGCTTTATCTGTTCTGCAGAAAGAATTTGCACGGTTGAAGATTTACTATTCTACCGAATCGCTGTGCTTGTCATAATTCCCAAACAAATTATACAATTTTCTTGCAGTAGAATACACGCCGCGATTGAACTTATTGGTAAGAATAATGATAGTAACTTTCTCATCGGTCAAACGAGAAAAAGCAGAATTGAACCCATGCCAGCGGCCATTATGATATACCACCTTCTTGCCATTTTCAAATTCCAATATTCTCCAGCCCAATCCATAATTGTGCTGTGTTTTTCTTTCGTTGCTGTACGAAGTAAAAGCAGAATCTAAAAGCTGCTTATTAACTAGCTGATTGGTATATAAAGCCTGGTCCCACTTCAATAAATCTCTTACTGTTGAATGAATATTTTTATCACCATAAGGACCATCTGAAAAATCCATTTGCCATATGCCGCCGTGCCAGTCAAAAGATTGTGTGGCCCTTGCCGTATCAGCAGGACTAAACACATAAGTGTTCTCCATTCCTAATGGTTCAAAAATGTTTTGTCTTAAATATTCCGGAAAGGAGAGGGTACTAACCTTTTCAATAACTGAAGCCAGTAATACAAAATTGGTGTTGCAGTAATCAAAACGAGTATTGGCTCTGGAGGCCTTTGGCGGCTGCCATGTCATTAGCGTATTCACAACATCTGCATTCGTTGCATAGGTCTTTCTGTCCCAGCCATTCTTTTCAAAATAATATAAGTACTCCGGCAATCCACTGCGATGGTTCAATAACATTTTCACCGTTACATCGCTGTAAGGAAACCCCGGGAAAAATTTTGTAAGCGGATCATCCAAATTCAATTTCCCTTGTTGGACTAATTGCAAAGCGGCAATGCCAGTAAACGTTTTTGTTGTTGATGCTATCTGGCTTGGGGTTTGCGCCGTTAGAGTGTCCTTCAATTTCGGATTTCTATAACCGTTATACCGCTCATAAACGATAGTGCCGTTTTTAGCAATTAGTATACTGCCATTAAATGAGTTGAGAAAATGTGTGGAATCAAAATAATTATTTACCAGGCGATTGTAATGCGCTATTTCAGCATCGGTTAATCTTGGAAATTGCGGACTATAAACGATGGAAGCTTTTGTCAGCGACTGGTTATTTTCACCAGGTTTGGATTGGCAGCTACATAAATAGCACGTCAATAGTAAATAGAAAAGGTTTTTCAAAACACTCGATTTAGGTTTAACATCGGAATTAGTTCTCTACCAAAAACACACCAATTTGTGCATTTCTTGCCAAACCGCCAATTTAATTAGTACAGATATTTGCATAATGCAGGCCGGAACGACAAGTTATCCAAAAGAAAAAATTAAGATCTTACTTCTTGAAAACGTTAGCGAAACAGCAGTTAACAATTTTAAAAAACAAGGTTATACCCAAATAGAAAAGCTAAGCAAAGCTCTGAATGAAGACCAATTGATATCCGCAATAAAGAATGTACATATCCTTGGCATTCGTTCAAAAACACAAATTACACAGTCAGTTTTGTATGCAGCCAAGCGATTGCAAGCTATTGGTTGCTTTTGCATTGGAACCAACCAGGTTGATCTTGAGAATGCAACAGATGAAGGTGTAGCTGTCTTTAATGCGCCTTATTCTAATACCCGGTCTGTTGCCGAACTGGTTATTGGCGCAGCCATTATGCTCATCCGGCGCATACCTGATAAAAACGCTGCTGCACATAAAGGCATCTGGTTTAAAGAGGCAAGTGGAAGCTATGAGCTAAGAGGTAAAACCTTGGGCATTATCGGTTATGGAAATATTGGCTCCCAGGTAAGCGTATTAGCTGAAGCCCTTGGTATGAAGGTGATTTTTTATGATGTAGAAACCAAGCTACCATTAGGCAATGCAATGGATATCCGATCTCTGAAGGATCTTTTAAGTAAAGCCGATGTGGTGACATTACATGTTCCTGAAACAGAGCAAACAAAAAACCTTATTAACAAGAACAGCTTAAAATATTTTAGGCCCGGGTCCATTTTAATCAATTATGCAAGGGGAGAGGTGGTTGACCTTTTGGCGTTGCGTAAGGCGGTAGAAAACGGACAAATTGGTGGCGCTGCAGTGGATGTGTTTCCATACGAACCTGAAAAGAACGGCGATACTTTCCAGTCGCCGTTACAAGGCTTGCCCAATGTGATCTTAACCCCGCATATCGGCGGCTCTACAGAAGAAGCACAGCAAAACATTGGAGAGGATGTTAGCAGTAAGCTCCTCAACTATTTGGAAAAGGGTATTACCCTTGGTTCGCAGACGGTTCCTGCCTTAGCTCTGCCGCCGCAGGCTAATTCCCATCGTATCCTTCATATTCATAAGAACGTACCTGGGGTTTTGTCTGATATCAATGGAGAATTATCAAAGAATAAGATCAATATTGTTGGGCAATATCTGAAAACCAATGAAAGCATTGGCTATGTGGTAGTGGATGTAGATAAGCAGTTATCTAAACATGCAGCACAGCTTTTAAAGGAAGTGCCTAATACCATCAAGGTTCGATTATTGTATTAACCAGGAAGAGATTTTTTGAACATAAATGCCTCAGAATGAAAGTTGTAATTATAGGTGCTGGTTTTGCTGGCCTTCGGCTGGCAAGAAAGCTGAATAACAAGCCCGGATTTAATGAGGTCTATCTTATTGATAAGTTCAATTACCACCAGTTTCAACCGCTGTTTTACCAGGTAGCCACGGCAGCCCTGGATGCGAGCAATATATCTTTTCCTTTAAGAAAAGCTTTTCATGGTAGCAAAAATGTACGGATAAGGGTGGAAGAATTGAAGCGGGTAGTGCTCGATCAGAATAAGGTAGTTCTGGAAAACGAGGAAATAGCCTACGATTATTTGGTAATAGCAACCGGTGCCGACACGAACTTTTTTGGAAACCAGGAAATCACTACCAATGCCTTTCCAATGAAATCAACCGTAGAGGCTATCCAGCTGCGTCACCGGTTAATTCAAAATTTTGAAGATGCGCTGCTGGAGAAAAACCCCGGGGAATTACAAAGGCTGATGAACATTGTGGTGGTAGGTGGTGGCGCCACGGGAGTGGAAGTTGCCGGTGCTCTGGCCGAAATGAAACGCTATGTATTGCCGAAGGATTACCCTGAGCTGGACTTTTCTAAAATGAACATTTTCCTTTTGGAGGGGGGTGATAGAGTTTTGACGCCTATGAGCCCACAGTCATCAGAAGACGCCTCTAAATATCTGACGCAGCTTGGTGTTACTGTTATGACGAAGGCTTTAGTGAAAGGCTATGATGGTCGTACCGTCAGTCTGGCAGATGGAAAAAACCTGGATAGCACGTTGGTAGTATGGGCTGCCGGGATTAAAGGAAATGTTCCGGAAGGTATAGATAAATCATTGGTAGTCAGAGGTAACAGAATAAAAGTCGATAGGTATAATCGGATTCAAGGCTTCACCAATGTGTTTGCAATTGGTGATCTGGCTTACATGGAAACTCCAAAATTTCCGAATGGTCATCCGCAGGTTGCCCCGGTTGCTATACAGCAGGCGGACCTGTTGGCCGACTACCTGAAAAGACTGGAAAGGAAATCCAGCAGGTTTTACGAGTTTGAATATAATGACAAAGGAGCCATGGCAACTATAGGCCGCAATAAAGCCATAGTTGACATTCCGAAGCCAAAAATGCACCTGAAAGGCTTTATTGCCTGGATGATCTGGATGGTTTTGCACCTTTTCCTGATCCTGGGTGTTAAGAACCGGCTTTTTGTTTTTATGAACTGGATCTACAATTATTTTACCTATGACCAGAGCTTAAGGCTCATTTTTAAGGTGTTTTATAAACCAAAGTTGCCAACTGATACCACAAAACAACAACAAGTAAGTCCGCCACGGGAAGCTAAGCCAGCTTAAGCCTGGCATTTTTTTGAAGCACAAAGCGGTTGCATCTCGCCATTCAGACATCGGCCGGGCTGGCTAAATGTGCTGTAAAAACCGCTTTATTCCTATAATATTATATGCACAGGTTCGGAACGAATGTTGCATAAGTTTCAAAAACGGTTGAGATGAAACAGAGTAACCAGCAGGGAATAAATTACTTAGCGGCCCATCCAAAGTTTGAATTCAATGACAATGGTCATGGCAAGCATTGGTATGATGATAAAAATAATTTGCGCACTGCAGCCGGCATAGCAGGATTTATTATTGGTTCCATATTAACGGTGTTCCTGATAAAGAAGGCGATCAAATAAAGTACGGTTCCATGGCTGAGCTAAGACTCTTTAGCTTTAAAGCCAATTTCTTCACTATACCGTTTTCCTATAATTTATATTATGTTAAATAGGCGCACCGCACAAAGGCTACCCTTGTTTGTATTTTTTTGCTGGGCTTCTTTAGAGTATGACTGTATAGAGGTTGTTTAAGGGTTGCGGGTGGCGTACCCTACTGGCTGAGATTGTTTATGTAGACTTGTCTTTGTTATATAGATAATTCACAACCACGTACAAGAAACCAAAAACATTAGCGGTGGTTGTTGTTATTAACGCAACTAAAACCGTATCTGATAATCTTAAAACACCAATCCCGATTTTCCAAATAGTAAACATAACTCCACCCATCCACATTAATGTCACGATAAATATAGCATCCCTTAATACTCGTCTACCTTCGTTATCTTGCTCAAATTTCTCAACTTCAGCAGTTAGTTTACGAATATTCAATTGTTGCTCATCATCGAGTTTGCTTTGCTCTTCCTTCTCGGCTTCTTGAGGATTAACCTTTGATATAGGCACTTGCTCTAACGCACTTCCTAATTCCTCAGCTAACTCTTGCGGTGATTTTGTGGTCACAGTTGTTGTGGAACTTGAGCTCATGCTTGAACCTTAGGGGTCAACAATCCTTTAAAATACTCTTTGATAGAGTTGTTGTCAATTGGAATTGACCATTCAATAGGATTATAGACCTTAGCCCAAGGCGAGCCGTCGATATGTGTCCAATTAGAGAGTTGGTTTGCACTCAACTTTCTGGTTAGTTGCCATGTGTAGTCAATGGCATCTTTAGCGGATTCGCTTAATTCAGTAGGATTAAGAAAGTCGTTTACTGATTTTGCTATCAACTCAGTATTAAAGATGGGGTCACTCCCATAGAGTTTGTAACTCTGGTATATACTTGGAATAACCGGCCCGTATTTCCAGGCTTGAAAAACCTCTTTCACAAGGGCTTCGCCATATTTAGCAAGATGGTATCCGTGAGCAAAATAGACCATCTTCTGCAACTTCATTTGCGTCATGTATTTGCCCTCTGAGATACCCTTCTGAACAAAGGCATAAGCTATAGTATTTGCAGAGTAAGGCATAGAACTGTTGGTTAATGAACCCTGCAATATACATTTTTTTTAGCAAAGAATTGCTAAAAATATTAGTAGATAGGCTTTATGTATATTAGCGAACAACCAAAACTGGCAAGATGGATAAGCTATTGGAGTTTTTTGCGAACATCTTTTCAAATATAACTTCTTGGAGAAGCCTATTTACAATCGTTCTTCTCTCAACTATTGTGCTTTGGATAGATAGCCAAATGGGATTCAGTTATCATTATTTTACCCAAAGGAAAATAGATGAAATAGCCCGATATAATCAGATAGTTAAAGACCCTTCGCTTGATTCAGTTACAAGGGCTCTGATTATAAAAGAAAGGCTGTCTGTTATCAAAAAGAACAGAGCTATGGTTGAACCTATTGATAAATTTCCTAAAGACACTTCTGCCTTGTTTCATCTTAGCTATAGCTGGATAATAGCTCTAATAATTCTATTGTCTTACCCACTTATGGCAAGAACCCAACCCACTGCTACAGGTAGGCAAATATGGGCTCAAGTAATCGCAGTTGGTATTATCCTTCTTATGGAAGCCTTACTTCTTTATTTCATTGCTTCCACGTTATCTATGTATGTCCAAAACTTCTTTCTCTATACCATAAACACACTTATTCAGGCTCTATTTGTGTTTGCTACATTTTGGATTGCAAACAGGTATGAACAGGCTAAAAAGAGAAAAGAAATAGAGCGTATATTAAGAGAATACAACCCATAAAAATAAGTTCACTTCTTTTTGGACAGTCCGTGCTGTTCTTCACCTTTCACAGGTGCGCAGTTTTAATTCAATTCAGCCGAGGCTTCGTCCTTGCAAATACATGGGAAGCAAGGACACCCTTAGCACGTTTGTTTTTTCAAAACAAGTGATTCGGCAAAGCCGATACTCCGTGGTGAAAAAAATACAAACAGCCGCCACCTACACATTCCCCTCTCACATAGTCCTGTCACAAGCCAACCTATTTAGACATAATACCTGTTATAGGATAAATGACACGATGTCTAAAGAACTACTGGCGTGATGGCCGCCTTCAAATTGAAGAAAAGCCTATTGCTTTTTTCATTTAATGGTTACATCTTTAGGCATTAATCTACCCTTCATGAAAAAAGTTGTTTTGATCTTCACGGAGCTGCAGAATTTGCTGGATTATGCCTCGGATTTTGGCCTCACCACCGCTGATATGAATATTGCTGAGCAGGCATTAACAGCTATGCTCGATGCAAACCAGGTACAAATGGCCCGAATTCAGTATGAAGCTTATGTAGAAGAGCTGGCAACTGCTTAGGTTAGAATTTTTCAGTAATGATCTTAAATAAAAAAGGCCGGTACAGTACCGGCCTTTTCTTTTATCTATTCACCTGATTAAAGTGTCTTCAGCTTTGCCTGCAAGGCTGTTACTTTATCAGCTTGTTTTTTCCTTTGGTGATAATCAATCAACTGGTTGATCACTTTACGATAGTTCACTTTATCCTGTCCTTTCATATTGGCTTCAGCACCATACAGATCATTAGCCTTTTGAGAATAGGTATACAACTCATCGTACTTCTTGTCAATCTTAGCGGTAAGATCTTTCTTCTTAGCTACATCAGCAGCAGCAGTTCCTTTGATAGCTCTTTGTGCTTCTTCAAGATCGTAGATCTCGTTGTAAACATGCTGAGACATAACATAGTTAGCCAGTGCTGAATTGGGTTGTACTGAAATAGCCTGCTGAAGAATGCTGCCTAATTTTTCCTTACGGGCTGTATAATCCGAAGGTTTGTTCTCATTAGAATAAGCATAATTGAAATACTCAATTGCATAGTCTAGTGTTAACAATGGGTTGGTAGGATACTTTTGGATCATCTCTTCGTAACGTGCCATTTTTTTGGCTTTGTCATCGCCTACATTTCCAAACTCAAGACTGATCCAATAATTTTCATCCGGAAAATTCTGACGGCCATAGCTTAAGTATTTATCAGCTTTTGGATCTTTCTTTTTCAAATAGTATTCAGCTAACAAACCGTATACTTCTTTATATTCTTTATCTTTTAATTGGGCATCGGCCAATCTTTCAAAATAAGGAATTGCTTCATCTTCTTTTTTTGCCAGGTAAGCAGAAGTCGCTGTCAGGTTGATCAACTGCGTATCCAACATAGGAAACTTAAAGCCATTGTACTCATATCCTTTTTTGGCAGTGTACTCTTCTACCGCCATCGCATTTTTGAAATCGGCAAAGGCATCGTCGTATGCTTTCTTATTATAATTTTTAATGCCTCGATTGTAATGCATATCATATAACTGGAACAATCCAACGTTCTGCTCAAGGGTCATCAAAACATTCTTAGGATCCAACTCCTGGTATTTTTTAAAAGCCGTTAAAGCTTCTCCTGCGGCATTATAACCTAAGGTTCCTGCTGAATCCATGCGAGCCAGTTCGGCATATACTTTTCCTTTGTAGTACCATGGATTCGCCTTCTTTTGATTTTTTTCGTCTGCCAGAATCTTGTCTATCTTTTCTTTAGCCTCCATCCATTTACCCTTGCTGATTTTCTCCTGCACATCATCAAGTTCCTGTGCCTGTGCAGAAAAAATAGCTCCGATAAAAAGGGCTGAGAAGATGAGTTTTCGCATTGTGTTTGTTTTAAGAATTTAATTATGATTGAACAGGGTTCTCTCCTTCAGATGTATTTTCGGTTAAATTGGTTGTGTCGGTCAATGCTGTTCCGTCAATTGAAATATTTTCCGCTGCCAGTATCTCCTCTACTTCGTCTTGTACATCAATTTTAGTGATCGCTGCAATTTCATCGCCATCATCCAGGCGAATTAATTTTACACCTTGCGTTGCACGGCCCTGAGAGCTAATATGAGCCACCTTCATTCGAATGGTAACACCGCTCTTACAAGTGATCATTAAATCTTCGTTTTCGGCTACATCCAAAATGCCAACCAATCTGCCGGTTTTTTCTGTTACGCTAATGGTTTTAACACCTTTACCACCACGGTTTGTTATACGGTATTCATCTACAGGTGTTCTTTTCCCGTATCCTTTTTCACTAACTACTAACACAGTCCTGTCAGGCGTAGTTGGATTCACATTGATCAACCCAACAACTTCATCGGTCTCATCATCAACTTCTATGCCGCCTACACCAATGGCTCCCCTGCCGGTTGGACGTACTTTTAATTCAGGGAAACGGATTGCTCTACCAGATGCCACGGCCATCATAATTTCACAATTACCATCGGTCAATTTGGCTTCCAGCAACTGATCGCCTTCCATGATCGTAATAGCATTTACACCTGTTTGTCTTGGACGGCTAAAATCGGCTAATGCTGTTTTCTTGATAACTCCTTTCTTAGTACACAGAACAATGTAATGTGAGTTTACAAACTCTATATCCTGCAGGTCAGCAATATCAATAATAGCTCTAACCTTATCGTCTGGTGTTATCTGCAACAAGTTTTGAATAGCCCTTCCCTTACTGTTCTTCTCTCCTTCCGGGATCTGGTACACATTCAACCAATAACATCTTCCTTTTTCTGTAAAGAAGATCATGGTATGATGCGTTGAAGCAACAAACAGATGCTCGATAAAATCTTCTTCTCTTATTTTGCCTCCTACTGCTCCCCGGCCGCCCCTGCGTTGCGCACGGAATTCCGTAGCAGATGTTCTTTTAATATATCCTAAGTGTGAAATAGTGATTACAACATCTTCTTCTTTGATCAGATCCTTAATGCTTACTTCATCATCCAGGTAAGTGATCTCTGTTTTCCTTGCATCACCAAACTTGTCCTTTACTTCGTTCAGTTCATCTTTAATGATCTGATAACGCAGTGCTTCATTGCCTAATACTTCTTTCAGATAAGCAATCAACTTCATTAAGTCATCATACTCTTGCTTGATCTTTTCTCTTTCCATTCCGGTTAAACGCTGTAAGCGCAATTCCAGAATAGCTTTAGCCTGGATCTCATCTAATCCCCAACCGGCATTCACTAAATTATCCTTAGCTATTTCAGGTGTGGCCGATGCACGGATCAAGGCAATTACCTCATCTAAATGATCTAATGCAATTAAATAACCCTGTAAGATGTGAGCTTTCTTCTCAGCTTCTCTTAATTCAAACTGCGTACGTCTTACAATTACCTCGTGGCGGAACTCCACAAATTCAGAGATCAGCTCTCTTAAGTTCAGCAAACGTGGACGGCCTTTAACCAAACACACATTGTTGATACCATAGCTGGTTTGCAACTCTGTGAATTTGAATAATTGGTTGATGACCACATTAGCAACCGCATCTCTTTTCAGATCAACTACTATTCTTGTTCCTTCTTTATTGTTTGATTCGTTGTTGATGTGCGCAATGCCTTCAATGGTTTTATCATTTACCAACTGGCCAATGCGATCGCAAAGCGTATCGCGGTTTACCTGGTAAGGCACTTCGGTGATAACTATCTGCTCACGGCCACTTGGCTTAGTATCAACATGAACTTTACCACGCAACACTACCCTGCCACGACCAAAATGAAATGCCGCTTTAATGCCTTCCATACCGTAGATGGTTCCACCAGTTGGAAAATCAGGCGCCTTTACATACTGCATCAACTCATCTACTGTGATCTCCCTGTTATCGATATAGGCGATACAACCATCCACTACCTCAGTTAAGTTATGAGGCATCATGTTGGTGGCCATACCAACGGCGATACCGCTGGAGCCATTCAACAATAATTGCGGAATGCGGGTTGGTAATACGGTCGGCTCTTTTAAAGAGTCATCGAAGTTTAATTGAAAATCAACAGTGTCTTTTTCAATGTCTTCCAGCATGCTTTCGGCGCGGCGTTGCATCCGGGCCTCAGTATAACGCATTGCTGCTGGCCCATCTCCATCCTGGCTACCAAAGTTACCCTGGCCGTCGATCAGCGTATACCGCATACTCCACTCCTGCGCCATACGTACCATAGCATCATACACTGAGGAGTCGCCATGTGGATGATATTTACCTAATACCTCACCCACAATACGGGCAGATTTTTTATAAGGACGATTGGAACCCATGCCCAATTCGTTCATTGCATATAGAATACGACGGTGCACCGGTTTTAAACCATCCCGCACATCAGGAAGGGCACGGCCAACGATCACCGACATTGAATAATCGATGTAGGCGGTTTTCATTTACTCTTCTATGTTTACGGGAATAATTCGGTTAAAATCGGCGGTCGCTTCGGGTTGAAATTTATCTTCCATTTATCAGCTTAATTAGTACAAAATTTAAGGTGGGCAAATGTACCCTATTTAAGGCTAAGAACCTGACAAACTGGTGCATTTTAAGGACATCTTATCACCATTTTTTACAGAGATAAAAACTGTTAACCGAAAGCGATTTTCTTTAACAAAAAGAACGGCAGTATATAGGTAATTCTTTCAGCATACTTAGGGTGCTACAAAGGGGATTATCTTACTTGAATCAATAAAACAATTGTGCAGAGCTTCTCTAAGTTTTATCCGCTTACATTTGTTTGATGAAGACTATTTTGCTCTTTGGTGCAGGTAAATCGGCCACGGTTTTAATTGATTATTTACTGACAACTGCACAAGAAGAAATATGGCAGGTGATTGTTGTAGATGCCAACCTGCAACAAGTACAATCCAAAGTAGGTGATTCCCCTTTTGGAAAAGCCGTTTCCTTTGACATTCATGACCAGGCTGAAAGAGCAAAATACATTCAGGACGCCAGCATTGTTATATCCCTAATGCCCCCTGCGTTGCATTTACTGATAGCAAAAGACTGCATTCGTTATAAAAAGAATTTACTGACGGCTTCTTATGTGGATGAATCTATGAAGGCATTAAAGGACGATATTGAAGCAGCAGGTCTTCTATTTCTCTGCGAAATGGGATTAGACCCTGGCATTGATCACATGAGTGCCAAAAAAATGATTGATGAAATACGGTTGGAAGATGGTGAGATAACATCGTTCTTTTCGCATTGTGGCGGATTAGTGGCGCCTGAAAGTGATGATAATCCCTGGCATTATAAAATAAGCTGGAATCCCAGGAACGTGGTGATGGCTGGTAAAGCCGGGGCTATTTTTAAACAGGCAGGCGAAATAGTTGAATGGCCTTACGAACAGTTGTTCGAGGAAAAAAGATATGTATCCATTCCCGACCAGGATGTATTATGCTGGTACCCTAACCGGGATTCGCTGAGCTATATACCCGTATATGGTTTGCAAAGCTGCGATACGTTCATTCGGACCACCCTTCGCCATCCTGACTTTATGTATGGCTGGAAGAATGTTGTTGAATTAAAACTAACTGACGAAAAAAGTCATTACGATACGGATGGTAAATCAATGGCCTCCTTCTTCAAAGAGCATATGGATGCGCACCATTTTGGGCCATGGCTTGAGCAAAAACTTCATGAGCAATTTGATGCCACAAAACACTTATTGCAAGAGCTCCTGAACCTTACACAACTGGAAGAAGAGGCTGCAAAAAAAGGGATAGAACCTGTACAGGAATTTATGGTGGTGGACGAAACCGGGGGCCTGCAGAAATTAGATATAGAAGATCTGAAGATCAATGCAGCTTCAGTATTGGCCGATAAAATGCATGACGCCAAGCTCACATTAAAACAATTGTTTTATCTGGGGATGGATGACCAGGAAACCATGATCAATAAAGGCAAATGCAGCGCAGCCGATGTACTTCAATATGCATTGGAAAAAAAGCTGGCCCTAAAAGATGGTGATAAGGATATGATTGTAATGCTGCACGAAATAGAATTTAAAAGAGGCAATGAAAAATACAAAGCTGTAAGCAGTTTGGTTTTAGAAGGCCGGGATGATGTGTACACAGCTATGGCGAAAACGGTTGGCCTGCCCCTGGGCATTGCTGCTAAATTGATCCTGAACGGGCGAATGAATGTGAAGGGATTGCACATCCCTGTTATAAAAGAAATATATGAACCTGTGTTGCAGGAATTAGAACTGCATGGTATTAGTTTTAAAGAACAAAGAGCAGCTATATAGGTAAGTGGTCAGAGAAATTCTTTCAATAGCTTTTTCATTTCCTGCATGCCGTCTCCTGCTCCTTTTTCGATGGCTGTCAGGTTATATAAGGATGATGTATAAGGCACTCGCTTATCAACAATAAATTTAGGTATGGGCCAGGGTGCATAGTTAACTAAACCAGCAGCAGGATAAACAGCTAATGAAGTACCGACAATCAAAAACACATCAGCAGGTTTAGTTATCCTGGCAGCTTCCTCAATCATTGGTACAGGTTCTTCAAACCAAACAATATGCGGACGCAGTTGGGCTCCGTCTTCTGCCTTGTCGCCCCATTTAATATCATCATAAATAGGATAGATCAATTCTTCATTCTTTTCACTTCGCATTTTAAATATCTCTCCATGTAAATGTGTTATGTTGGTAGAGCCGGCACGTTCGTGCAGGTCATCAATGTTCTGTGTGATAATGTGCACATCAAAATCACTTTCCAATTCTGCAAGCGCATAATGAGCGGCATTGGGTTCAGCCTCTTTAACACCGCAACGACGCATGTTGTAAAACTCAAGCACCAGCTGAGGGTTTTTTCTCCATGCTGTAGCTGTTGCTACTTCATTTATATCATAGCCTTCCCAAAGACCATCACTATCACGAAATGTTTTTAAACCACTTTCTGCGCTGATGCCTGCACCTGTAAGTACGACCAGTTTTTTCTTAGCCATGAACAAATTTATTCATATGGCAGCAATGGTTAGTTTTTGGCTAATGAGGTTACGGATTGCACCAGCTTAATAAATTCAGTACGATAACCATTGGCATCATTACCTTTTGCAGATTGGGCTAACTGAATGACCTGATTGTAAGTTCCTTTTTGTTTGTACTCTGAAGAACGAAGAAGCAGGCCAAATTCTGCTACTGCAGCAGAAAAGCGAAAGTCGTTGCTTGTGTTTGCAAGGCTTGTAGAATTATCTACTACAGGGTGTGTTATCAGTTTACTTGTTTTGCCATCAGGCTCTTTATAACGCAACTTCACTGTCATGATCTCATTGCTGTTGTGAGCTGACACGGGTTTTGAATTTGCCTGATACTTTAGACTGTCCACTGAACGGGCAAAGTTATTTTTAACTCCTACCGGAATCACTTCGTATAAAGCAGTAACTGTGTGACCGCTTCCAATTTCGCCTGCATCTTTTTCATCATCATTAAAATCTTCTGCTGCTAATAAGCGATTTTCATAACCTATTAATCTATACGCCTGAACTTTTGAAGGATTGAATTCGATTTGAATCTTCACATCTTTTGCAATGGTGAATAATGTACTTCCGAACTCGCTTACCAAAATTTTCTTTGCTTCGTTAATATTATCGATATAAGAATGGTTGCCATTTCCTTTATCAGCCAATTGTTGCATTTTGTTGTCTTTATAATTGCCCATTCCATAGCCCAACACACTTAGGAAAACACCGCTCTGTCTTTGCTTTTCAATTAATTGAACCAGTTCATCATCACTACTTACACCAACATTGAAATCACCGTCCGTGCAAAGTATTACCCGGTTGTTTCCCTCCCTAATAAAATTTTCTTTTGCTACTTTGTAGGCCAATTGAATGCCCTCTCCACCAGCCGTTGAACCACCAGCTTCCAAATGATCTATAGCTTCTTTAATTTTAGTTTTATTGGAGCCATTAGTAGACGGAAGTACCAGACCTGCACTACCTGCATACACGACGATAGCGACTTTATCATTTTGCCGAAGTTGATCTGTAAGCATATTCAAAGAAGCTTGTACCAAAGGCAGTTTATTTGGTTCATCCATGGAGCCGCTCACATCTACAAGAAAAACAAAATTAGAAGGAGGCAAGTTGTCAACAGGAATTTCTTTTCCTTTTAAGCCTATATGTATGAGCTTATGCTCCTCATTCCAGGGACAATCAGCCATTTCGGTATACAAAGTGAAAGGTTTGTTTTCTCTTGGTGCAGGATAATCATAGTCGAAGTAGTTAACCATTTCTTCTATACGTACAGCACCTGCGGGCGGCAAACTTCCCTGTTCAATATATCGCCTAACATTGCTGTAAGATGCCTCATCAACATCGACAGAAAAAGTTGATAGTGGTTCTTTTAAGGGTGATAGAAATTTATTTTCAACGATCTCTGAATAATCTTCGGTATTAAAGTCATCTGACACGACACTATTATGTTCCATCTCCTGCAAAGGAGCAAATTGGACAGCACTAACTGAATCTGTTGCAACCGAAATTCTTGAAAGTGCGACTGCTTGCCGATCTTCGTTTTTTTGGACTTTTGTTTTACAGGCAAAGCAAAGCAATAGCATTGCTGCCAGGGCAGTTGATTTTACTTGCATGTTTTTTTTGATTTTGATTTGTTAATTAGATGCAGTGCATCTTTTTTTACATAAAGAATGGCAGCAATCGAAGAAATTATTGTCGTTTAAGAAACATCATACTAGTGTCGGCTTTTACAGTATCTATAATTGTTAGTACAATACTCGAGTCATTAACTTTTTTTGGTTCATAAATAAGGCGTGTGGAATCCTGCACGATCATCCTATTAGATTTCTCGTCAAATTGATATAGTGTTGTATCTCTATCTGAAACACTGGAATAACTAAAGATGGTATCCTCTTTGAATTCAAAGTTGATGCCTCCTGAGTCTTTCATAGCCATGTAAATGAACACATGCGCAAGGTTTGTGTCTTTACCAGGTCTAACAGAATCTAAATGCCACTTACCTAACAGCGGATTAGAAGCTTTCGCTTCGGATGAGGAACGAAACCAATTGCAAGAAGTAATAGAAATAAAAAGCGATGCTGCAAATAATACAGCGAGAGATCTGATTTTCATGTTGCAGGTTTTAATTGTTATAAAAACTGCAGGCCTGCAAACATGAATACCGGAAATAAAAAATAGTAACCTTATTGCAGTCGTTAAATATTTTAAAACGCTACTTCTCTCCTGCCAGTTCTATTATTACTTTCCATTCTTCATCAGTGACGGGTTGAACAGACAAACGACTTAAACGAAGCAGAGCCATATTCTTTAATCGTTTTTCGGCTTTTACTTGCTGCAATGAGACGGGCTTCTTCAATTTTTTTACTGGCTTCAAATCAACAACTACCCAGGCATCTTCATCAGTTGTTGGATCCTGGTATGCTTCTTTTGCTACTTTAGCAATGCCTACCATTTCCAATCCCTCATTGCTATGATAGAACAAAACCTGATCGCCTTTCTTCATCGCTTTTAAATTATTGCGGGCTGCATAATTACGTACGCCATCCCAAAAGGTTTGTCCATCTTTTACAAATTGATCCCAGCTATATTTAAATGGTTCTGATTTGACGAGCCAATATGCCATAAAGCAGTTTAATGTTTAGTGTTTAAAGTTTAAGGTTGTTATGCAAGAATAAAAATTTTTTCTCTTTTCTAAATCCAATGTTTATGTGCCTGCGTAATTAATAGCACTTACATACAAATCACATCTTAATCTAAAAACAGTAAAAATGAAAAAGCTAACATTAGCAGTTATGCTGCTTGCAGGAATCTCTTTGTCAAAAACATCGGTTGCGCAAGGCGACATGAAAAACGAAAAAACCGTTGAAGTTGGTGGTGCGCCTATGTACCCAAGCAAAAACATTGTAGCTAATGCAGTAAATTCAAAAGACCATACTACACTTGTAGCTGCTGTAAAAGCTGCGGGTTTGGTAGAGACATTACAAGGTGACGGACCTTTCACTGTATTTGCTCCAACCAATGCAGCTTTTGATAAACTGCCTGCAGGAACTGTTGAAACTTTAGTAAAACCTGAAAACAAAGGCACTCTGACCACTGTTCTAACCTATCATGTGGTTGCAGGAAAATTAGATGCAAAAGAATTAATGAAATGGGTAAAGAAAGGTAATGGTACTGCTGAATTGAAAACGGTTCAGGGTGGAAAGCTTTGGATCATGCAAAATGACAAAGGCCTTTGGGTAAAAGATGAAAAAGGTGCAACAGCAATGATCACTATTAAAGATGTGTATCAAAGTAACGGTGTCATTCACGTAATTGACCAGGTATTGATGCCTAAATAAAATTTTGAAATTTCCAATCCATCTTTGAGCTGCCTGCGTAAATACAACTTTGTATTTCGTATGTGCAGGGCAAGCAGCCGGTTTCAGTAATGAGCCGGCTGCTTCATTATTTATTTCATTGGCTGTTGGCTACAAATGACGGTTGTCTGCTCAGATACCTTAGAACTATATTCTTTATCCTAAGTTTTATTCTAAGCCAATAGATCATAATTAGAATTTTATATGCTCTTGTGGCTGGTATCACGTTTGCAACCTGGCGCCAGGTTCTCATTACATCAGCATACCTGGAATTTGCCTGGTAAGCATAATCGAGTAAGCTAAATTCCAGACGGTCTGCAATCACCCTTTTTTCCCTGGAAGAATTATTTGGAAAAAGATATGCTTCATAAAACATCAATGTATTACTCTCACACCATAGAAAATAACGTTCCTTTCTGCGATTTTGTGTGGATAAGGATACAGAATGCCTTCTATACTTCGCATACAACTTGTCTACTCCATAAAAACGAGAATGTCTTGCCAGATACATGATCAATTGCCAATCTTCGCTGAGTGCCTTATAGCTGAAAAAAAATGGTTTAATGTATTCGGCTTTTATTAATGTGCTTTGAATGTAGATCAAAAATTCCTTTACCACATCCTGAAAAACATCACCCTGAGGTAATTGCCAATGCTTCTTTTTTTCAGCATGAATTCTGAAATTGGGGAGGTTTATTTCCTTGCCTTTTTCATCTATTTCTACAATATCACCATACACAACACCGTAATTCTTGTCTAGCTTTGAAAAGATTTCAACTTGCTCTGCAAATTTTTCGGGAGTAATTAAGTCATCTGTTGCAATAAAGGATAAGTATTGACCGCTTGAATTTTTAATGACAGATTCATAACCGGCGTGTACTCCCCTATTTTCAGTATGGACGATGAGTTTGTAGGGCTTTTTATAGTTCGAAAGCCAGGTTTTTATTTTTGAAAGGCTATCATCTGTTGATGCATCATCAACAATAAGCAACTCTGTATTAGAATAAGTTTGTGCGGCAATGCTTTCAAGAGTTTCAATAACGTACTTAGAGTTATTATAGTTAATGGCCCCTATGGTTACGAGAGGTGTTGTCATCTGAGGTACTGATATAAAAGACTAATGTAAGCAATTAGAAATAAATATAAACTTTGCTGTTTAGTATATCAAAACACCTTCTTAAAACTAAGCTTGTTAAGTATACTTTTGAACTTAATGACATTTTTTAGCTGAGAGAATGAATAAGCAAGGGCTATCAATGTAATAAAAGCTCCGGCAACATATTTTACAGGCCAGGCCATATACTTTGCACATAAAAACGAGCAAACCAGCAATGGAAGATATAAAGCAACGGACTTCCATACTTTTTTACTCCAGTTAAATGATATTAGCTTCATACACAAGCAATATAAAATGACCAGGTAAATAAAATAAGCGATCAGAAAAGCTATACCCGTAATTTCTATCTGAAACGTTTGCCAGCCAAAATATACCATTGCACAAAAACATAAATTCCAGATAAGCTCTGTAACCAGGAAAGCGATTCCCTTCCCCTTTGCCAGCAAAATAAAACCCATGGGCCACGAGAGAACTTTGAAAAAATCTCCGGCTAATTGCCAGGTTAAGATGGAGGCCGTCGGTTGAAATTCTTTAGAGTATAAAATGGATATTAATATATCTGCAAAAGAAATGGTTGCAATTATTACCGGTGCGGTAAGTAAAAGCGCAATTTCAGTCTGTTCATTGACTGCTTTTTTCATCTGTGCCGGATCGTGAGCTACACTACTAAGCCTTGGGAAATAATCGGCCCCCATTGCATTGAATATAGACAACATGTACATGGACGAGATGGTCCAGGCTGCAATAAAGAATCCTACAGAAATCAAGTCGTTCTGTTGTACAATAAACGACCGGACAAAGTATAAACTAATTGTGCTGGATAATAAAGATGCTGTCATGAAAAATCCTAACGCCACCATTGATCGTCCTTCTTTAAAAGTTTGAGACCAGCTAAGTTGAGTTGAAGGGGCTTTTATTTTTCTGGCATAAAACCAGGTAATAAGCAGTTCAAAGCAGAAGACGAACAATATAGCAGGTATAATACCATTTAAACCCCAAAAGGAATACATGATAAAAGCACCGCCCAAACCAATAAGTGAAGACCAGATACTTGCCTTTGCCATATCTCTTATTCTTCTAAAACCCTGTAGCACTGCTCCTTCACTAAGAGCCAGTATGGACAAAGGCAAGGCTATTGATAATATAGAAATGCTTTTAGCATAGTCGGCATTTCCAAAAGCCGCATAACTTAATTGCCTGCTAAAAAATATTGCCGCAAGCATACCTAACACACCAAGCACCCAACTGCAACGCCATAGAGTTTTTAAAACAGTTGCCGTTTTTCTGTTGTCATCCCTGGCAAGTGCCGATGAAATTTCTTTTACGGCACTGTATCCCAATCCCAGGCTAAAAATGGTTTTCAACAATTCAATTGTAGCAAAATATAATCCTGATATACCTACACCAACAGGCCCTAATAAAACTGCCAGCACTTTAACCCTTACCAAACCCACAAAAATAATAACCAGCTGCGCCGAACCGAATACGGCTGTAGACTTTAATATCTGTCCTTTTGAGCCCTTATCCTGCGTTATGTTGGTTGTGTTATCCAAATAGAAAGCACTTGGCTTTTATCTTTTAAAAAACTTCTTAATTACCTGACATACAAATGAAATATCTGTTTCCCTCATACCCGGCCAAACAGGTAAACTTAAACATGTCTTTGCTATCGTTTCAGCTATTGGAAAATCGCCTTCCCTGTAACCTAAGCCAGAATATGCTTTTTGTAAATGTGGCGGTGTAGGATAATGGATCAAGGTTCCAATTCCATTTTCTAACAAATATTGCTGTAGCTGATCTCTTTGCTTTGTTCTCACTACATATAGATGATATACATGAGTAGCTTGTGGATGAGTATAAGGAAGAGCCAACCCTTCAATATTTTTCAACTCCTGATCATAGATTGATGCAATCTGCTGCCGTTCTTCCGTCCACTTTTTTAAATAATTGAGTTTAACTGTCAGGAAAGCTGACTGGCATTCATCAAGCCGCATATTATATCCAATAGTCTCATGGCAGTATTTTTCCTGTGATCCATAATTACGCAGCATTCTGGTTTTCTGAGCTAATGACCCACTGTTTGTTGTTATAGCTCCTGCATCACCGACTGCGCCTAAATTTTTGCCAGGATAAAAGCTGGTTGCATTTACATCACCCCAGCTGCCGGTCACTTTTCCATTGAAGCTTGCTCCATGTGCCTGGGCATTATCTTCAATCACATATAGCTTGTGACTTTCTGCAATTGACATAATAGACGTCATATCGCATGCCTGCCCATACAGATGCACCGGCATGATTGCTTTCGTTCTCTTTGTAATAGCAGCTTCAATTTTTTTCGGGTCTATCGTGTAGGTCTGGATGTCAGGCTCAACTGGAACAGGAGTAGCACCGGCATGCGAAACTGCCAGCATAGTGGCTATATAGGTATGTGAAGGAACAATTACTTCATCACCCTCCCCTATATCTAAAGCTTTCAATGAAAGAAATAAAGCATCCAACCCATTACTAACTCCTATTGCATGGTCTGAATCAGTATGCCGGGCATATGCAAATTCAAAGCGTTCAACTTCCTTTCCAAGTATATACCTATTGCTATCAAAAACTCTTTCAAACGCAGCTAATACCTCTGCTTTTACCAAATTATTTGTGTATTCGAAAGACAAAAAAGGGACCTTCATAGTGAGCACTTTTATTGAATGATGCCTTTAAATCTCTTGAACTCATCATAATCTCTTATGTAATCCTCTTCTTTATATAATTCTGATGCAAGGACCAGGCAAATTACCCCGGATGAAAAGTTGATGATATCTCTCCAAATACCCGGTCGGATATGTAGCCCGATAAAAGGGCGGCTTAAGTGAACTGTTTTTTTGTTTCTCCCATCATCCAAAGTAACATCAAAGCTTCCGCTTGCAGCTATTAACACTTGTTGTAATGTTCTATGGGCATGTATGCCTCTCGATTCTCCGCTTGGTACATCATACAAATAATACAACCTTTTCACATCAAAAGGTACCTCAATGCCGTTTTGGATAAGCATTGAACTTCCTGTTTTATTGCTATTCCTCGGGAAGCTGATAATGTTGCAATCGAAAACAGTGAATAGATTATTCATTTTCAAGCAAGAGGTTTTCAAAGTTTTTGATCAGGTCTTTATCATCACCATTGCCATTAGTAACAATGCAAGCCAAAGAATTGGTTGCGAAGTTTTCTAAATGTCGCCAGATCCTGGCCGGTATGTATAACCCATAATAGGAACGATTCAATGTAAAAGACTTTTTTTCTTTTCCGTTACTTACAATTACATCAAAACTGCCTGCTAAGGCTACTATCACTTCCTGGCTATAGTGATACGCATAACCGGGTAATTCCGCGCCGCCTGGTAAATCGTAAATACAATAGGTACGGGTTATAGAGAAAGGTATCTGATGGTTGTTTTCAAAATAAGACAGGTTTCCCCGTTGATCCTGTATTCTTGGAAATTCTATAAGTTTTACTTCATCAAAGGGTGCAGGAGATACTAACATGAACTTTCTTAAATTGCTCTAAAATAACTTTATAAAGTAAATAATTTGAATGCGGTGTATTTGATTTTTTACCAAAATACTCGTTTTCAATTTATAGACTCAAAGAAATAATTTCGGTTCTTAGTTTATCCCTGATGACAGATTCAAATAATTATGACCCTACTCGGTTTGCCAGAACAGCTTTGCCTGAGAATGTTCTTTCTGATTATCACATTAAAAGATTTGATGAAACTCTCTCAGCACAATGGGATGACTTTGTAGAAAAGAGATCTATTAACGGGACTTTTCTGCATACACGCAAATTTTACAATCATAATCCATTAAACGAAAGAGATGATCACTCATTTCTTTTCTATAAACGAAGCCGTCTTATAGGCATTCTGGGTTGTTCGCTGCCTGATGAGAATAACAAAGCTCTTATTTCTCACCCCAGAGCTACCTATGGTGGTTTTGTAGTAGATAAAAATGTAGGAGTAGAAGCTTCGCTTGCCATGGTTCAATTATTAGTTCAGGAAGCAAAAGCCCAAAGCATCAATGAAATAATTATTAAAAACACCTTTCGCATCTTTCATAAAAAACCATGTGATGAATTTGATTATGCACTTTGGTATTATGGGTTTGATGTTAAATGCAGGGAACTTGAAGTAGCCATTCCTCTTGATGCTGATCTTACTTCAGGTTATACTGAAGGCACACGCAGCGGACTACATAAAGCTTTGAAGACGCTTGTAGTTGAGCAAAGTTTCGACTACAAAGTTTTCTGGCAATTATTGGAAAAGACATTGAAAGAACGGTACAAGGCAGCTCCCACTCATAGTTATTCGCAATTTTGTGTCTTATTAAATACTATTGGTGAAGACAAAATAAAATTGTTTGTCACAAAGAAAGAGGGCCAGATCATAGCCGGAGTTGTTTTGTTTATACTGAATGATGTTTGTGTGCATGCACAATACATTGCCTACAATGTAGAATTTCAGAATAGCCGTCCTTTGAATATTTTACTGCACCAGGTAAGTGTTTGGGCTCAGGAAAAAGGATATAAATATTTTAATTTGGGCAGGGCTAATGAAGACAACGGGAACAAGGTTAATTTCAACTTATTTAAATTTAAAGAGAGTTACGGTGGACGTAGCGTTTTACGGGAAACGCTTTCTTTAAAACTATAAGATATGAGTGTTGAAAAATTTAATAATCCTTACAAATTTGAAGACTTTAAGCCCCTGGCAAACGATTCATCGCTTTCGAAATATCAAAAGATCGGATTTCCGGATGAGTATCGGTCAGGTAAGGAAGAAGCAATATTTAATGACATCGTCGACAAATTAAAATTTCAGAAAAAAGAGGGTAAAGTTTTTTTGGATATAGGTCCCGGATGTAGCGATTTGCCTAACATGATACATGATCTATGCGAGAAAAGCAATTACGAAATACTTCTAGTTGACTCTCAGGAGATGCTTGATCTTTTGCCTCAAAGAACAAATACCACAAAATACCAGGGCCGTTTTCCTGATGATGTGTTCGAATTGATCACAAACTATCAGGGTGGTGTTGATTATATACTCACTTATAGTACCCTGCTTTGTATTTTTTATGATTCTTGCATTTATAAATTTATCGATGCAGCAGTTTCCCTATTAAAGCCAGGCGGCAGGTTTTTAATTGGCGATGTTCCAAATATTTCAAAAAGGAAGCGTTTCTTTTCATCGGAAAATGGAAAGCAATTCCATAAAGAATTTATGAAAACAGATGAAGATCCCCAGGTACAACACGGTCAACTTGAAATAGGACAAATTGATGATGGTGTAATCTCAGGCATTCTGCAACGATATAGGGGTTTTGGATTTGACACTTATTTGTTACCTCAGAATGAAGGATTGCCATTTGCTAACAGAAGAGAGGACATTTTGATAGTAAGAAATTGAAAGCTTTTCAATCCACCAAGAGCATTAAATAATCATACATCAATGCTTGCCGGGACAACTGTTCAAAGTCTATATTTGCCTTATGGCGCAGTATTCTATTGGTGATGCCATCAGGCAATTTTTACAGGGTAGCCGCTTAAAGGGTGAGATTCAGGCATTACAGATCAACAATGTTTGGGAACAGGTAATGGGTAAAACCGTTGCTAAATACACTGAAAATTTAAAGGTTATAAACCGCACCTTATTTGTTACTACATCGGTTGCGCCCCTGAAACAGGAACTCTCCTATCAGAAAGAAAAAATAAAGCTCCGTGTGAACGAAGCTTTAGGCGAAAAAATGATTGACGAAGTAGTTATTCAATAACGCCAGGGATAGCCCTGTCTTGCGTCTTCTAATTCTTCAAAATGCATACTTCCTTTGTGCAAGGCTTGCTGCATAAGATCTTGCGAGGAAACAACTCCCTTAAATTCGAAGCGATCAAATATAGCAAGGTGTTTTACATGATACCGCTCCATGATCTGCATGCAATACTCTATCGAATTATCGGTTGTTGCAACAGGCAATGTGCGGCTCATAAACTCTACCACAGGAATTTTGTTCAAAGGCCTGTTGTCAAATAACACTTTACTTGCAATGTCGTGATCAGTAATAATGCCCTGGAACTTTCCAGCTTCCATGACGATCACATAATCAACATTCTCGCAACACATTTGGTACAAGGCATCGCTTACACGGCAAGTGGGGACAACAGTATTAAATTGGGGATATTTACGGCCAAGCAGATCGGCTACTTTTTCCATGGTTAAGGTTTTAAAAGGATGAACAATAAGGGTGTGATGTCTTAAAATTAATACTTTAAGTATGTGCAAAAAAATTAATTTTCAAGCTCATCAGTAGTGATAAAAATTAGTTTATCCGAACTCTGGGATCTATTAAACCGTAAAGAATATCTGCAAGAATATTCACCAATATGAAGAAGGTGGCCGATACTAAAACCGACCCCATTACTACAGGGAAATCAAGTTTCTCTAAAGCATCAACAGTTATTTTTCCAATACCCCGCCAGCCAAAAATGTATTCAATAAAAAAAGCACCGGCAAGCAACTCGGCAAACCAACCTGTAATAGCTGTGATAACAGGGTTTAAAGCATTGCGTAAAGCATGTTTCCATACCACAACTCTTTTGCTTAGCCCCTTTGCATAAGCGGTGCGTATATAGTCCTGGTCCAACACATCTAACATGGCAGAACGGGTAAGCTGTGTAATAATTGCTAATGGTCGAATGCCTAAAGTAACAGCAGGCAAAATCAGATTTTGAAGTGTTAACTGGCGATTGCCCTGCATGTCAATTTCAAACCAGCTGCCTGTGATATGCAATCCTGTCCAGTCGCTAAGTACAAACCCAAATAAGTAAGCAATAATAATCCCCATAAAGAAAGAAGGAGCTGAGATGCCCACAATACTGCCAAACACTGCTGAAGTATCCATCCAGGTATTGTGTTTTACAGCGGCTATTACACCAAGCGGAATGCCAATTAAAACAGCAATGAACATGGCGGCAAATGCCAGTAACAAAGTTCCCGGAAGAGCATCCATTAAAATAGAACCAACAGGCTTTTTGGTTTGATAAGATTTGCGCAGGTAAGGAAGTTTAATTCCAAATTTTGTATCGTCCCCAACAAAAAAACCTTTCAATTCTTTCTTCTTTATGTCTTCGGCGGAATGCACAGCTATAGGTGAAATATCGTTCAGATAGTATAAGAATTGTTTCCATTTGGGTTGATCCAGGTACAGCTCTTTACGAATGTTTTCCATGGTAGCTTTATCACCTGTTTGACCCATCACTAAACGTGCAGGATCACCAAAGCCCTGGAATAAGAAAAAGACCAGCACAACTACACCAATAAGCACTAATAGTCCGTAAGCTGCTTTTTTTATGATGAATTGGATCAAAGCTTATTGTTTAAAAAGTTTACAGCGTTACCTACTTCTTTCTTACTCCACTTTTTTATAATCGTTCCTTTTTCAAGATAGTAAATCGTAGGATCAGTTCTCGCAGCCGTTTTCACTGCCGTAATATCGCAATTGAATACAGCAAGGTTTCCTAAACCATTTTGGGCTAGCACTTCTTTAGTTTTCTGAAGTGGGGCCGATGTTATTATAAATACATGCTCTTTTCTCTTCAGTCCGGATAGCTTCTTCTCTGCAGTTACATCGTTAACATCTAATAAAAACACAAGCACTGCTTTTTCCATTTGGAGGATAGCAGCCGTAGAATCTGTTTCTCCACTTTTTAAAACAAAACCCCTGATAGGCGGCACGGCATTTCCTTTTCTTACCACTTTATCAATACGATCTACATAGGTGTAAGTCTCGAAATCGGCAGGTAAGTTTTCAGGGGCGAATTCAAATCGCTTTCCGCCTTTTTCATAAATGAACCGTATGGCCACACTATCCGGCACAGAACCCGGTGGTGGTTTCATTTGGGCTTCAATATTGTTTCCTTTTTTAAAAGGCAGGCAGTCAACTATAGGCAGGTAATTCAACACATACCACTGCAGCAATAGCGTTAGTAGTATACCGGACCATAGGACAATATTTCTGGTTCGTGAAGTGAAAACCGGTTGAATGTAGCGTTGGCAAATTAACAAAAAACTGATCAGCACCAACAGCACAATATCTTTTATGAAAGAAGTAAACGGTGTAATGGGAATACAATCACCAAAGCAGCCGCAATTAGTAAACTTGCCCGATAGATAGGCATAACCTGTTAAGAAAGTAAAGAAGATGATGAGTATAAGTAGTAAATAAAGAACAGGCCTCTTCATCCACCCGATCAACAAAGCCACTCCTGCCCCTATTTCCAATGTGATCATGAACACAGAAAGGGCTAATGACTGGTTATGAAAGAAATTCAGTATCCTCACTAACCATGTTGTATTACTTACTGCAGCAGACCATAGTTCAAAGTACTCTTCCATTTTATAAGCTAACCCTAATGGATCGTTAGCTTTCACCAAACCAGAGACGATAAACAATACGCCAACGAAAACCTGTATGATCTTTACTGCTATTCTCATGCAGGCTCTTTTTGGTTCAGAAGAATTAATGCAAAAACAGCATAATTGATCATATCATAATAATTAGCATCTAGTCCTTCACTGATCAGCGTTTTTCCTTTGTTAGAAACGATCTGCCTCATGCGTTGCAATTTCATAAGGATGAGATCAACAAAACTCTCTTGTGTCATGTTACGCCAGGCTTCACCATAGTCATGATTCTTACTTTGCATTAAGGTTTTAGCTTCGCTAAAATAACGGTCATACAAGGCTTCCACCCTTGCCACTTCTACTTCTTCCGGATCATTATCCGTTAATTCTAATTGTATCAACCCAATTACAGAATAGTTGATAATACCAACGAATTCAGCAGGAATATCATCTCCTATTTTTTGATCGCCTTTTTCTTGTATAGTACGAATGCGTTGTGCTTTGATATAGATCTGATCCACTATAGAAATGGTACGCAATACCCGCCATGCAGTTCCATAATCAGTGGCTTTCTTTATAAAAATATCCTTGCATGTTTCTATTATCTGATCATATTGGTGGTTGGTATTTGACATGATAACACGAATTAAAGCCAAATGAATGAAATGTATCAGCAAAATTCTGTTTGGCTGAAATGCTGCAAATTCGTGTAATTCGTGTTTTCAAACAAGAGCGATGTTTACTTTGAATTGTAAAGGCAGGCTATTGGCAATTGAGGAACCCATTGTAATGGGAATTATAAATACCACGCCTGATTCTTTTTTTGCAGGCAGCCGGGCTAACCATTTAGATGAGATTTTGAAGAAAGCAGAAAACATGATAACCGACGGCGCAGTTGTGCTTGATGTTGGTGGACAAAGTACAAGGCCGGGAAGCCAACCTGTTTCTGCCGCAGAAGAACTGGAAAGAGTATTACCTGCGATTGAAACCATTCACAAAAATTTTCCGGATCAAATCCTTTCTGTTGATACATTTTATGCGTCAGTTGCGAAAGCTGCTGTTAGTGCAGGGGCTTCTATAGTTAATGATGTGAGTGCCGGTACCATTGATAATGATCTCTTAAACACCGTAGCAGACTTAAAAGTTCCCTATGTGCTCATGCACATGAAAGGCCATCCCCAAACCATGCAGCAGAACCCTGCTTATGATAATGTTGTGTTGGAAGTTTTTGATTTTCTCAATTTTAAAATTGCTGAACTGACAAACCTTGGAATTATTGATGTGATGGTTGATCCTGGCTTTGGCTTTGGCAAAACCATTGAACATAACTTTCAATTACTGAGGGAGCTTTCTTTCTTCAGCCAGCTTCAAAAACCTTTGATAGTCGGGTTATCGAGAAAGGCAACTGTATATAAAACACTTTGCATTACTCCTGATGAAGCCTTGAATGGAACCACATCTGTTCATACTTTGGCCCTTTTAAATGGAGCCACAATCTTAAGAGTACATGATGTGAAAGAAGCTGTACAAGCCATTAAAATTGTTCAAGCCTATAAAAGTAAAAAAGAGCAACTATAACGCTGCTCTCCTCACAATTTGGGCACAAGATTGACTTGCGCAGAGTATATAAATGGTTCAGGTTTTAAATGGATGTGTGGATGGTTGGCTATGGTTGATGCAAAAAGTACGAGATAGTAAAGTGTTTAAACAGGTTAGGGACTAAAAGGAAGTTGGACGAAAAACGGGACGTTCAAAACAAAGCCCACCGTATTATCACGATGGGCTATAAAGTTGAGGAAATTATCCGGACTAAAAAAATTAATGATTGTGTCCTTCATGCGAGCCTGTGTCAGGATGCTGTTGTTGCTGTTGTTGTGGCATCTTTGGAGAAGGAGGCGTATCCATGATATCTAACATTTCAATCTCAAAAATAAGGTTAGCATTAGGGCCAATTGCGGGTGGACCTTGCAGACCATAAGCCAAAGAGCTTGGAATAAATAGTCTTCCCTTAGATCCTTTGTTCATTTGTGTTAAACCCTCAATAAAGCCCGGGATCAACTGGCCACTTTGCAGAGGGAAAATGGCAGGCTCTTTTCCGATGTTACCGTCAAATTCTTTTCCGTCAAAGGTTGTGCCCCTGTAGAATACGCTTACAAATTTTCCTTTGGCAGCATTTGCACCCGATCCTGGGCGTTGAATTTCTACGTAAGTGCCTAAACCAAATTTCTGGGCTTTGATGTTATTCTTAGCTAAGTAATCTTCAATCATCTTTGTGTCTTGTGCTAATTGTTTTTGAATAGCAGGATCATTTTTCAAACGCTTCATTTGCTCCTGTTCCATCTTGGCCATCATGTCTGTATTTTCTTTTTGCATGTCGGCCTGTGCCTGCTCCTGTGTTTTGTAAACATCAAGAATGCGAACCGTGGTAATAATTTGTTGCCCTTTCTTCAAAGAAGGATCCATTTTAAGGATCTCCGGATTTTTAGCAATGAAAGAATCTACCACCTGAACAAAGTACAAGCTGTCACCTGTTTTGGCCTTTGGTAAAACTTCCAGTAAATTCTCCTTAATATCATAACCCATCACCGGCATGGTTACCTGCAGGTATTGAGGAGATTGTACATAAGTACTAAAGCGAACGCTGTCACCTATTTTTTGTATAACATGAAATTTTACAAAGTCATTCACGGCAATTTTCTTTCCGCCTTTGCCGGAGAATATCTTATATGGAATTCCGCCTCTTGTTTTTTTAAATTCAACTTTATTGCAGGCAGCTAATAAGGCTGCGCAACAAATAATACCCAGAACATTTTTTAATTGTTTCATTTGAAATTGTTACTGTAATAGATTGCTGTTTTCGTTTATAGCGTTTTTAAATTTTTGAATCGTTTCCTGTAAAGAAGCAGTGTCTCTTCCTCCGGCAGCATTAAAGTGACCGCCGCCACTAAAATAAGTTCTTGCAAAAGTGTTACAATCAAAACTTCCCTTGCTTCTAAAACTCCACTTTCTTTCTTCATCCCTGTCAATAACTAATCCAACCAGCTTAATGCCCTGAATAGATAAAGGATAATTTACGAGACCTTCAGTATCGCCGGTTTTAATATCAAACTTTAAAAGCTCCTGCTTTGATATATAAATTAATGCAGTGTTCAATTGATAATAAACTTCCATTTTATTACTCAAAACATGGCCAAGAAAGCGTAAACGGTTTTCCAGGAAGTTATCATATAAAGCTTCATGCACCTTTGTGTGCTCCAACCCGATCTCTTTCAAATATGCCACCATGTGATGCACCGAAGCATGGGTAGATGAAAAACGAAATGACCCGGTGTCGGCTACTACTCCTGCATACAAGCACTCTGCTACAAATTTGTTGATCTTATCCCTGTGACCGGAGTTGACTATAAAATCATAGACCATCTCGCAGGTAGAGCTTTTTGCAGTACTGGACGCCCCATAATGGAAAGAAGTCACGTCAGGCTCCTGGTGATGGTCAATTAATATTTTTTTTGCAGGGATGGCAGCAATTTTACCTGCCATCATTTTGGTGCGACTAAAATGATTAAAGTCCAGGCAGAACAACCAATCAGCATCATCTAAAATTTTATCTGCCTTAAGCTTTTCCATTTCATAATCCAGCACATCCTTTGCACCTTCCATCCAATCCACCCATCGTGCCCAATTGGTAGGCGAAATGACTGTGACCTGGTGGCCAAACTGTTTTAAAAAGTGATATAAACCTAATGTAGAACCCATAGCATCTGCATCTGGTTTCTGATGCATAGTGATAGCGATCTTCTTGTTCTCTCCCAACTGATTATATATCTGATCTATAGGCTGCATAAAGTGCGGCAAAAGTAGGGCAAAGTTTGTTGTTTCAATTTTCGCTTCAGTGCTTTAGCTATTTGTTCAGAACCGGCAGGCTTAAACAGCCTGTGCACGGTTTTTGTTTTCATTGTTGAAACAATAAAACCTCAATCATGAAACGAATTGGAATGAAACACATGAGCCTGGCTATAGCAATGGCTTTAGTTTACTCCTGCTCCGAAGCTCCTAAAGGCGATAATGCGACTATTACCGACAAACAACAGACCGTCCAAGCCTCCGGACAAGCATTTGCGGTTGATACAGCCGAATCACGAATCCGGTTTACTGGCCATGGTGTTGGAAAGAACCATCCGGGCATATTCAAACTCGCTTCCGGCAATGTGGCGGTAGCTAATAATCAAATCACCGGGGGTCAATTTGTAATTGATGTGAAGTCTATGAAAATGGAAGAAGAAGGCGAAATGTTCGAGGATAAGCTTCGGCCGCACCTGTTAAGCGGTGATTTTTTTGACGCCGATAAATTTGGAACTGCCAAATTTGAGATCACTAAAGTAGAGCCCTACAAAGCTTCCGGCAACGATACCTCAATTGTCCAAGGCGCTAATTTTAACGTGAGTGGAAATCTTACTATTAAAAATGTAACAAAGAACATCACCTTTCCTGCCCGTATTGATTTAGATGGTAATGCATTAAAAGCAAAAGGCAATTTTGATATTGACCGCCGCCAGTGGCAAATGAATTATGGGAATGACAAAACGCTTGGCGATAAGTTCATCTCGGAAAAAGTAAATATTGAGTTAGACCTGGTTGGAAGAACAAATCAATAGAGAGTTGAAACAATAAAAAAAGCCGCTCAGGAAGCGGCTTTTTTTATTAGAAGAAATTGGCTTATAAATTATAAGCATAACTTAAATAGTACAATCCACCAACGTAAGGATTACCAAAACCTGTACGCTGATAGTTATTTAAAATATTAGTACCACCTAAACGGAACTGGCTTTTTGACTTAGGCACTTTGTAAGAAACCTGCGCATCCAACCATCCAAAAGATGGCAATGTGCCGGTAACAAAAGTTCCTTCGTAATAGTTTTCATCCTGCCATCTGTAAATAGCATTGAACCCAATGTTCTTATAAACATTTTCGTTTCTTACACCAACATTTACACGGTATTTAGGAGCATTGAAGAATGAAACAAATCCGGTAGGCACATCTCTCAACTCATCTGAGAAAACATTAGCTGAAACGTTGAAACCTCTTGGCAATTGGTAATCAAAACCAAGACCCCAGCCGATTGATTTTACTTCAGCATCACTGTTTTGAATGTAAGAGATATTCGTTGTTGTGAATGGAGAATATAATTCCTGCGGATTACCTGATTTAGATTGTCCTAAGCCCTGGCGACCAAGAAAATCTTTATACTGGCTGTAATACACATAACCATCAATCAACAATTTATTTTGGATTAAGCCTCTGTAACCTAATTCATACGAACTAACGGTCTCAGGCTTTACTTCCTTATAACTACCCTGAACTAACAAGTTGGTGTTATTTGGATTGCCGCTTGCACGGTAAGCTAAAATACTTGCAGGCGTATAACCAGGTAAAGTAGAATTCAATTTATAATAAGACTGAAACTCCGGTAACATACCAATTAATGTTCCGGCGCCTGTTACAAGACTGATGTATTGATCCTGGTTGGTTGGAAAGCGATAAGCTGTTTGATAAGAAAGACGAACATTATTGTCTTTTGCAACTTTTACAACCGCAGTAAAACGTGGTGTAAAGCGGCCGTCAAAATTGGTTTGCTTATCGTAGCGGCCTGCTGCAGTTAAAGTAAGTACATCGTTCAGGAAGCTTTTCTTTAATTGCAAGAATGCACCGGCTTCGTTGATCTTAATAGCACCTGCCGTGTCAGCAAAAATGGTTCCCTGGGAGTTCAACACCCATTGTTTCCAACCTGCACCAACAATCATTTCCACCTGGTCGTTAAAATGCAATACATCAGAGAGAGTCAACTGTCCTTCTGTTGCATACAAATCAGATTTATCAAGGAATAAGGCGCCACCGTTTTTAATAGGTGTGCTGCGAACCTTGCGTAACGTAGCATTATATTGAGGCGTACCTGGCATTAACCTTCCCTGGTCTGCTGTTGCACGGGCAAAATCATGAGCGGCCCTGTCATCTGTAGTTGTCGCAGTCTGACGTCTGTACTCTGAATAAGCACCAACATATTGAGAGAACCATGTAGCATTTGCTTTCCATGCATCGTTGATAAATGCACCTAAAGCTGAAGCATTATAAGATTCGCCGGCATTTTCCTGCGTAGTGTATGTTCTTACAAACCAGCTTTTGCTTCTAACCTCTAACTTATGTTGAGCCATTTTCAAATTGCGCAACGAATAGCGGTCAGCACCGGTATAAACAGTTGTACCTGTACCAAAATAGGTGTTTAAAGAAGCTTCAATGCCCGGAGTGATCTTATAGTAAATACCACCAGTTGCTTTTACATTTAAACTATTGTAATCAACTAAGTGTCTTTCTTCATATCCGGTTCTTGATACACTGAAATCTTTAAAATAATTATTGCGGCTACCTACATAAAAAGGCAGAAACTGCTGAACTGTTGGTTGCAACTGAGCTGGAAACATTCCAACAAAACCTGTTAACTGCGCAGCAGTTGGATAAGTTGGATTACCGATAGCACCAAAATAAGCGTTTGCAGAGTTAGCCAAATTTACTGTACCCCCGGTGGCTTGCAATACACCTGCAATGATCTGAGCTTGCACCAACTGTGAAAACTGTTGCATGTTAGCACTTGCTTCATCTCCATACACGTTTACGCCGTTATAATTTGGATCGGTTGAACGATTGCCTGGCACAACCTGGCTTAATACACCGATCTGGCGTTTGTTGCTATAATCATTTGCCGACCAGTCTCTTGCTTTTATAAATTGTCCGGAGATCTTAATCGCCAGTTTATCATTAATGGCTTTACCCCAACGAAGGCTCCAGTCATAATAAGGAGTAGCACTGGTTTCATTGTTGTTTATATTCATTACTCCCTGCTTTACCTGGAAGCTTACGCCCTGGTAACGGAAAGGGTTCTTGCTATTCAAAAGCAGAGTACCATTAATACCACCCGATCCATATAAAGCAGAAGATGCGCCGGATAGCAATTCAATATTATCTACATCAAGTTCTGTTAATCCAATTACACTTCCCACAGCAAAGTTTAAACCTGGCGCCTGGTTGTCCATACCATCAGTCAACTGGTTCAGCCGTGTGTTACCACTGCTCATAAAACCACGGGTTGTTACCGTGCGGAATGTTAAGCTGGCCGTTTGCATGTCGACACCTTTCAGGTTGGCAATGGCCTCGTAATAACTTGGTGCAGGTACGTTGCGCAAGGCAGCAGTGCTTAAACGCTCTACCGATACTGGTGCTTCCAGTATTCGCTGAGGCGTTCTTGTTGTAGCTACCACAACTTCCTGGCCTAAAGTGCTGGCCGGTGTAAAGCTTACTTCAACTGCAGTAGAAGCGTTTTCCACTGTAACTTCTTTTTGCTCAAAGCCAATAGAAGAAAAAACAATCGTTACAGGCAACTTAGCTACACGAATGGTGAAGTTACCGTTAGCATCGGTGTATGTTCCTTCTGTGCCGCCTTTTACAGAAACAGAAACAGCGGACACGCCTTCGTCACCACCCGTACCTGCATTTTTCACTCTGCCTGTAATAGTAGTTGATTGAGCAAAACCTGTAAGCGTAAACAAAATGGCTGCAAAAAAAGCAGCTAAAAAGCGAAAGCTTTTTCTCATAAATTCATTTTTAGTTTCGGAATAATGTGGCTTGAAACCCAGCGTAAACAGGCAAATTACATGAGAAAGATTTACCGTATTTACGGCGGAAAAATAAACAATACAATCCTTTTGCGAAAATTTAATTTATCTGATTTTGAACAAGTTGTTTAAAATTTCGGGTAACAAAATAAAGTCGGTCTTTCACTTACCGCTAATTTCGATTTATGCCTCCATTTCAGTTCCCCAACCAAACAGCTTTTTACCGCGGAAAAGTAAGAGACGTCTACACCATAAAGGATGATCTGCTGGTGATGATCGCTTCTGACAGGATCTCAGCTTTTGATGTGATCCTGCCAAGAACTATTCCATACAAAGGGCAAGTGCTGAACCAATTGGCTGCCTACATGCTCAATGCAACAAAGGATATATGTCCCAATTGGTTACTTCAAACACCTACAGGTAATTCATCTATCGGTTATAAATGCCAGCCTTTTAAAGTGGAAGTAGTAGTTAGAGGCAACTTGTGCGGCCATGCGTGGCGAACGTATTACAGTGGTCAACGCATTTTATGCGGTGCATTAATGCCCGATGATTTAAAAGAGAACGACTTCTTCCCTACTCCCTTGATCACTCCATCTACTAAGGCCGAACAAGGCCATGATGAAGACATTTCGGAACAAGAGATCTTAAGGCAAGGCTTAGCTACGGAGAAAGAATGGGAACAAATTAAAGCCTACGCACTGCAATTGTTTGCCCGTGGCAAAGAATTGGCCATGGAACAAGGACTTATCCTGGCCGATACCAAATATGAATTTGGAAAACGTGATGGTAAGGTGGTATTAATGGATGAAATTCATACCCCTGATTCCTCACGATATTTTTATGCCGAAGGTTTTGAGGAAAGGCAGGCAAAAGGTGAAAAACAAAAGCAGTTAAGCAAAGAGTTTGTCAGGGAATGGTTGATCGCAAATGAGTTTATGGGTAAAGAAGGGCAAACTGTTCCGGAGATGAGTGATGAATGGGTAGAGACAATTTCCAACAGGTATATTGAGTTGTATGAGAAGGTTACGGGAAGATTATTTGAACCAGAGAGTATCAGTGATGAAGAAAATTATAAGAAGATTGCTGATGCAATGGATAAAGTGAAATGATTGGATAGTTTATGTTAGTGACTCTCTATCCCATTTAAGAATTGTTGTTGTTCATCCATCCCTTTGTGATGATGCTGCACCAACATGTACTGCAACAAAAGATCTAATCAAAAAATTGCAAATTGCCGACTGGCTAAGCTACAGTTGTTAGTGAAAACACCGAAGAACGGCTATGCGCAGAGGGAACTCCTGCAAAGTGAAAGGGCTTTAAGCAGTATGGGCATTTAAGAAACTACTGTCAGCCCTTATTCAAAAGCAAAAAATATTCTTTTGTTGAAAACATATTCTTCTACCCATATTGCTGAAAGCCCTGTTTGCCGCATATTAGGGAAGTGCTATTTCAACGACTTTACTTGGCAGCTTAATTACAGCCAAACTTTTATCCTGGGTGTTTTTCAGTGAAACTGAAACATTATCAGGCAAATAATAAGTAGTATCATCATGATTTGGGCCAAAGTTCCAGTGCCTCTCTAGTAACCCCGAACTTTTGACTACTTCAATAGTTGTTCCCACCATTGGACTGCGGGTTATTTCTTGAATACGGTACTCTTTAGAAACTTCTCTACTAAATGGACGGTCAGACGCCAGTAAAAAGGAAATAAAGTAAATGAAAGGCAGGCCAAATGGCACAAGACTTAAAAAAATAACATGGCCAGTGCTCCAGTATAAACTTTAGCTGTCCAGTGCTTGAAGTGGCGAAACATGAAAAACGGCGTCCAGATAATCCAAAGCCATACAACGAGCTTATCTGTCCAGTATCCAGGTAGAGAAACTTGACTAAATAGGTAAGCAATAGCTTGACATAGTACGAAGATTGTTATTACGATATATGCTATTGCAGATTTTTTCATGAGTTGTGGCCAACGGACGAAGCATTGCCGAAGTTGTGGACCTGGCAGTGCTGTAGTTGATTGATGCTTTAAGGTAAACAAATTATTCTGTTGCTTCATTGCGTTGCGTCAGCCACTATTTTGGCAATGCAGTGCTAGCGGAAGTTGGTCACGCATCTTTTTCATTAAGGTTCTCTACTTTAAACTGAAACATTTCTTTAAAGTCTTCAAAGCACTGTTGGCAAATCCATCGGTAATCGTCTGCTGTCGTATAACCTGCTTTTAACGTGTCTGGGAAATTATCAGAAAACTTACTAAAACAAAACTCACAATGGTCATGATCAGTTGTTGTTTTACGGTCGACATAATTCTTGTAAAACAGAGTTGCACCCAGTAAATAACTTTCCTGGCCATTTAAACGCCAATCATCTATTTCCACCATCACACAATTTTATTTTAGTTGCGAATGTAAAGTTCATTCAAACTGATTCTCATTGTAAAGGGATACCAGAAGTTCAATTCCTAATCTTACACAAATGGCCAAAAGTTCAGCAGGGAAATGCAAACCTTCAACAGCTAATTCGCCTGTCGCAATTTTCGTGTTGTAGCCGAAATCAATATCCCAGGATAGATTTGGTATGTGGCTCTTTAACTCAACCAACTGCTGTTCGTTTGCCTTCAGAAAACTAATAGTGTCATTAACTTGGCCTTCAAAGTCAGTAAAATTTCTGTCAGTAACGTCGATAATAAAAGTTCGTTTACCATCCTTCCAGGTTCTGTATTCAACCTCTAACCCTTCAACTTGAATTTCTAGAATGGTTTCTAAAGAAGTAAATCCTCTCAAAATCGTACTCATAAGGTGTGTTCAGTATTTCCGCCAACACATAAATTTATGCTATTACCTGATACTCTTCAAAATTTTCGGCTATTGAAAACCAGCAACGTAGTATTATACTTTTTGTATTGTCGTTAGGACAATCCACCGCATTATACATTTTGTATTGTCGCTATTTACTAGGAAGTGCAGGCAGAAATTTTGATGGTGGAATTAGCAGGCTGTAATTAATATTACATAACAGAATACTTCTTGCATTATGCGTAAAAGTGCCGGGATACTACTCTATCGTTTTAATCAACAATCATTAGAGCTTTTTTTGGTTCATCCCGGAGGGCCATTTTGGAAAGGAAAAGAAACTGGCGCATGGACAATACCAAAAGGAGAATTTGGAGATGATGAAGAACCTTTAGCTGCTGCTATAAGAGAATTTAAAGAGGAAACCGGAACAGCTTTGAATGGCAATTTCATTGAACTACAACCTATAAAACAAAAAGCAGGCAAACTGGTATACTGCTGGGCTGTAGAAGGAACCATAGATGCCGACAACATTGCGAGCAATACTTACAAGCAAGAATGGCCATATAAGTCAGGCAAATGGCAAAGCTTTCCGGAAGTGGATAAGGCTGCATGGTTTTCCGTTGAAGAAGCAAAAGAAAAGATCAATCCTGCACAAGTGGCTTTCATTGACGAACTGATACAATTCCTCAACAAGTGATGGTATCATTCTTGTCTGCACACTTTATGGAGCTGAAGACAGGAGAGTTGAAAAAACCTTTTGGATTAGAGGTTGTTTTGAAGCGTATTGAAAAAGCAGTATCACCTTATCCCAAAGCAGCCATGTTTGAATTGTATGAACGTGGCTATAAATCTCTGTTTGAACAATTGATCTCCTGCATCATCTCCATCAGAACTTTAGATGAAACAACCATTCCGGTTTCGTTGCGATTGTTTGAAGTAGCCAGAACACCAAAAGAGCTGTTGAAACTTTCACCAAAACAGCTAGAAGAGCTTTTATACGGCTGTACTTTTCCCGGGCAAAAAGCATACACCATGCTGGGCGTAGCTAAAGCTTGTGTGGATGATTACAATGGTCAACTGCCAGCTGATTTTGAAAAGCTGACTGCATTAAAAGGCGTTGTCCCTAAATGTGCCAACCTTGCGTTGGGTGTAGCAAGCGGGCAATCAGCTATTTCGGTAGATGTACATGTGCACCGGGTAGTGAATCGCTGGGGTTTTATTCAAACCAAAACACCTGAGCAAACGATGCTGGCCCTGAAAGAAAAAGTTTCTAAACAAAGATGGATTGATATCAACCGCTTATTAATGCCTTTTGGAAAACATATCTGCAAAATGATACCGCTTTGTTCTACTTGTCCGGTGCTGGAATACTGTAGACAGGTTGGTGTAGTAAAACACAAATGACCTGAGTTTACTTCTTAATAACTACAACATCTTTTTCCTGTGCAAGACAATTGATATGATCAATAATGGAATGGTGATCCATGCTACTTTATACCATTTAGGATGGGATACCAATCCACGTTCCAAAGCAATGGCACTTAGAACAACTAACAGTGTTACAATCATTCCACCCGCTGAAATCTTTTCCTGATTTCGAGGCATAACAAAAAGTTTAGTGTATAGAAAAAAGAAACAGAAGACAAAACCCCAAGCCGGGATTAGACGATGTTAGGCTTGGGCTAACTTTTTAAAGGCCTTAAAGCTGGAAAAATAATATAGTTGCGGACAGAATGGAATAAACTCGGGGAAGGACCATGTATAACAATCGCTCATGTCAACTATTACATAGGTGACAATTGGTGTTTGAGCTTTTTGTATGATACACTTGTCCATTGCATCAAACTTAAGAAATAAAAGTATTAAAAGAAACCTATAGAACAGCTCTGCATTACTTTATCTTCAAACCATGAAAGCTGCAGGTTATTCGGGCACGCCGCTGGCTAAGAAACTGGGTTTCAAAGATAGCTATATTATCAGGGTGGTGAATGAACCTCATTACTATTTCAATCTCTTTACCGATTTCCCTGATATAAGCATCAGTAAGGAAAAGAGGAAGAAAAAGAATTTGATCCACTACTTCGCAACACAATTCTCAAAACTGCAAAAAGATATTTCTGTTTTAAAGGATGAAATAGAACAAGATGGTGCTATCTGGATCTCTTGGCCTAAAAAATCATCAGGAGTAGCTACAGATATTACAGAAGATGTAATAAGAGACCTTGCGCTGAAAAACGGATTGGTTGATGTAAAAGTTTGTGCAGTAGATGAAACATGGTCGGGATTGAAGCTGGTGATACCGGTTAAAAATAGGAACAGCTAGTTCTTATAAGGGTTGATTGGTCTTGGTAGTCCGACTGTTTACTTTCGACTTGCTATTATACATCGCGGTGTCAAATGTTACCATAACCGGAACATGATCGCTGTACTCTTTCCAGCACTCATACTCTCCTACTTCTACTGAACTTAAATGCTGAAGCATATCAACCGATGCAAAACAATAGTCAAGATGATAAGGCTTGTCTTTATGCCTGTAAAGGTAAAGGGTTGGATGTTGTTCTTTTCCCTGCACCTGGTTAAAGTGTTTATGATAAACACTAAAGATCCCTTTCTCTTCCAGTTTTTTTACAACAGTAGAATGATTGCCTTCTCTTTTTGGTTTGTCCCAAATGGTATTGCTGTTAAAATCACCAATGAGAATTGTTCTTTTGCCCCTTATTAGCTTTTCATAATAGTTCACCGCTTTCCAAACCTGTGTAACGTATTGCCCATCCTTATCAGCCGGATTGTTTGCCCAAATTGCAAACAGTGTAAAGTTGAACTGCTTGCTGGTAACAGCTATCGGCACTACCATTTTAAAATTGTCGTTATGAACATCTATTACCTTCAAGCGAAGATGGCAGTAGGAAAAAATAGCAAGGCCTTTATTCCTGTCATGTCCAAACCATAATGTTTGTGTTGGCTTTGGAACACCATCTTTAAAAAGCAATTTGTCCGGATGCTCACATTCTGGAACAACAAGGATATCCGGTTTATGAGCCAGGATGGCGTCGGCTTTTCTTCTGAAAGCCATATTGCAGTTCCAGGTAATGATTTTCATGTGAGGACTAAGTAAATAAATTTGTGTTACTCCCCATGCGGTTCCATACTTGGCCAGGACTTCCCATCTCTTAAGTAATTATGAAACCAATTTATTAACTGGGAAATATATTCTTTACGGAATTCTGCCAACGAATGTTGTCCACCCTCGTATAGTACAAACCGAACGGGATGTTTTATCTCGTAAAGTCTATTCACAAGAGTAAGTGATTGTGATGGCGACACCCGCCAATCAGCACTACCATGCATAAGCAAAATGGGTGTAGCTCTATGTATTTTATCGGCAAAAGCTACAGCAGAACGTTCGGCTAAAGCTTGCTCTTTGTTTGTAGAATAGTCCGGTATAAGAGGAACAAATACGTTGTCTTCAATTCCTTCCCGGTCTTTGATCCACTCTTTTAGATTGCTCAGACCACCACCAACAACTGCTGCTTTGATTCTGGTAGTTTTAGTTAGCGTAATGTAAGTCATCATTCCACCCCTGCTCCAACCAAACATTCCTATACGGGAAGTATCGGCAGATGAAACCTGGGCAAGCAGAGGTAAAAGGTTCAATATATCATTTACATCTTTGCCGCCAAACTCCTCTTTACCTTCTCCACCATCATTTCCTCTGTACTGACTGCCCACCACAACATAACCTGCAGCACAAAGATCTACAAGCCCTCTAAGGATTATGCCTGTATCATCCATCATTCCATCATCCCGGTTACCTCCTCTGTTGTAAATGACACATGGATACTTACCCGTTTTCTTAGGTTCTATTAAGTAGCCTGTTACTTTAAGGCCTTCTGATAAATAGGTGATCTTATAAAGGTTAACCTTAGTTAAAGAATTTGTAGCGTTAGACACAACCGAATCAAGCCTTTTCAAAGTAGCAATACCGATCTTAACCGTTTTTTTACTTAATAGTTTCCCTTCTTGTGCAAAAAGGCTAACAGAGGTTAAAATCAAAAACAGAAGAAATAAACTTCTCATACGTTGTAATTTTTTCTGAGTAGTTGTTGGTGTTCTTTAGCTATTTGCGGATGTTGTGATAACAACAATACTTTAGGAAAGATAGTAATCAAGTGCAATTCATCATACATATATGCTACAGTTGTTTGTTAGATAGGCAACAACAGCTATCCGGCGAACACCCACAAGGGCAGAAATAGTAAGGTGAGGAATTCAGAAACTTGATTTATGTTAGTTCTGCCACTCTTTTACAAACGTTATGTTAGCGGATGCTTTGGTTTTATTATTATTAGGTGGCCGAACTATTTGTAGCAACAATCCGAAGACAATTCCTATTATAGCACCTGTCGTTACTTCTTTTATCGTATGCCTTCTTAGATAAACCCTTGACCAGGCAATAAAGAATACAAACAGAAATAGTAAAACTGCGAAATAAATGTTGAAGGGAAGGATCAAAAAAGACAAAAACATATTAAAAGAGACGTGCAAAGAGCTTTTGATGTAATAATTTATAACCTGTGAGGACAATAAGAGCAATGCTGATAACATAAATCCAAAGCGAACTTCACGTGACTGATTGGTTACAAAAAGAATTACGACTGTAATGGCCAGTAATGCAAAAGCAAAGAAATACCAGCTTTTTCGTTCTGTCTGATCCGAAACATCAAAGTTTGTATAACTCCTTTCTTTTCACTCCTATACATTTTTATAGTTAGCGGTAAAATAATTCCAAATACCATGAGGACGGAGATTAGCAATGCACTGTTGAAGTCCTGAAAGCGAAACAAAATTGATACAACGAATAATGGAATAGTCAAAAGCGGATGCCCAATTACAGAAATGTACTTTGCAATCTTAATTTTCATTTTACAAGGTTCGCCCTATATACAGAACAGGAAGAGGTTTGTCCAGGTAGCGGAATTAGAATTACTACTGCCTGGACTATTTGCTTCTTTAACCAACGGGTCTCCCGTTATACTTTTAATGAATAGTAAAGATATGCGGCGACCCGTTGTTGTTACGTATCTTCTTTTTACGATGAGTATCGCAGCAAAATTTTTTTCAAACCAAGATGTTGTGGAGGCGACTCGTCGGCGAAGCACTTTCTCAGCAACCTCCTTGGCGAGGGGCACGTTTGTAAATTACTTTACCATCTCGTTCTACATAGTCGCCCCTTAATATTGGATAGGCATACTTGGGCGCATGCGATACACTACGGCTTCTTATAATTAATTTGTCGTTAACCTTTAGGCTACGCAATTGCCGAAATTCATCTTTGGGATTGTACAAAATATCGGCAGCACTTTCCGGCCCGAAAGTGAGAATATAATCTTCACCATTGATCTTCACCATCACTCCAAAACCTAACCGCGAGCCTGGCGGAAGAGAAAGAGAGGTCACAATACCCTCCATATTTGTAGAATCCTTAATGTGCGTCCTTATTTTAGCTTCAGCGGCATACACTTTTTTACCTGCAGGAGACTCTTCCCATTTTTTGAACTTTATACCATCAGGAGTGGCCTCCCATTGTTTCAATGCGGCTTCCCTTTCAGCAGCAGAGAGTGGCTTCGAGGCCAGTTTCTTAGACGTTTCATTTTTGAGCCCCCGATTGGCAAATACTAGTCCGCTTACCACCACCAGCGATAAGATCAGCGCATAAATAGCTTTTTTCATATTTTAGATTTAGTTGACATTGATCTATCTCGAGATAAATCAATCGCTTTAAAAATTGTTGCAACAAAAATACTTTGACAGTGTGCCGACGGACGAACCTGGATTGTAATTAATAGTGTAACCTTTGTAAATAAATTGTAAACAGCATGTCTGGCAGCCAAAATTCCCTGTCCGGGAAACGCAAATACGGGGTGGCGTTGGTTTTACTACTCGGTATTTCCATTATCTCTGTGGCTTTCAGTATGGCAGATGGCAATGGCTTTGCATCTTCCAGAAGGGAAATTTTGCTTCGCCGGATCGGGCATGAAATACTCCTTCAGTCGGGTGACAGTACATCACGGGTACTACCGGTTAAAAAGATCGCCGATAATGAATACCAAATCAGTTTTGAGAGAGCCTTCACTTTTCTACCCGACTCCCTTGTGAATACTACGCAGCGTTTGTTAGCCAACAACCCGCTGGCAGGTGATTACGTTGTTAATGTACTGAACTGCGCCAATACCAGTGTAGTGTATGGATATGCGATAGCAGAAGACAAAAAAGATGATATCGTAGCCTGTTTGGGAAGAAGGCAACCGGTAGGTTGTTATGTGATCAATATTAAATTTGGTCCTGCAGGAATAATGACAACAAGGAATGGATACCTGCTTGCCAGCCTGGTATTTTTTGCATTTGTTGGCGCCATTTTTTTTAGATCTGTTAAGCCCCGGAAGACCTTACCTGGCAATCAGCAAACTACAATACATGAGAATCATACCGGATTCCAGGATCCTTCTACCGGTATTTTGACTTTGGGGTCAATGTCCTTCGACGCTGACACTCGTAAACTCCTGATAAATGGAAAGACCATAGACCTGACCAAAACGGAAACCCGTGTACTGCGCATCTTCGCGGCCTCTCCTAACGAGGCTATCGAACGAAGCCGGCTGCAAAAAGAGATATGGGAAGATGAAGGTGTTATAGTAGGCCGCAGCCTGGATATGTTCATTTCAAAACTTAGAAAAAAACTGGAAGCCGATCCTAACATCCGGATTGTTGTTATACGCGGCAAAGGCTATAAGCTCCAAATTAGTGCTTAAGAAATCTTGCCGCTCCGAACTGAGGTTATTAGAGTTCATTGACCATTTGCAAAACTCTATTTTTTTACAATGAGTTCCGCAACAACATTTCTCTCGAATCAAGATGCCGGAGACTCGTCAAAGAAGAAAAAGAAGACTAAACATAAGGCATACCTGCCAGAGTAGAAAACCACGGTATTCCCTGCTTCCACACAAGGCAAGTCAGGAGACACCGGGCGGACGAAAAATGTTGTACGCAGAAAAATTAGTCATCAATCTTCTCTCTGTCTGCTGTTTTTAGATACTGCTCAAGTTTTGGAATGTCTTTAAATATTTTACTCACAATATCTGCAAACAGTCTTTGTGTTTTTTCGCTGTCAGCGAAAACATAAAAACCACCCGCCTCTGGGTCGAATTGCAAGTGTTTTAATAGCGATGGATTTTCTTTTTGCAACATTTGTTTAATGTGTCCTTCCCAACTGTATCCGTTTCCAGAATATTGATACTTTTCAAAAATTGGATTGTACTTGTCAAACAAGTCTTTGCTTTCGATTTCCGCAGCAATCATATATGAGCCGTCTTTGTAAATTATGAACGGTTCGTAGCTTTCGATTTTTGTCGAGTCATAGTCCTTACTAATTCTTGGGCTTCCTATTGGAAGTTGCTTTGAATAAAATGGGGCTTGTTTATTTACTTGTTCACCATCACCTTTTGATGTGTCGCCAGTTTGTGAATTGCAAGACTGTGTCAAACAACAAACAACTGTAGTCAGTCCGATCAAAACTTTTTGCATAGCAGGCTGTCAGTATTTTTTGCTTACAACGTAGAACAGATTTCTGAAGGCAAGGTATTCATAGCTATTCAGCTTCATTTCTGCTCTGTTGCTCGTTAAAGATATTCAGTTTAGTTATTGTTCTTCAGCCTTGGTTTTAGAAATCTGATGTTAGCAGCATTTCGCTTACAGGTACTTTGACAATGCAATTTCCTTATAGGCATATCCTTTCTGTAAAAAACCTTGAATTTTCTCTTTCGTGTGCTTTGGCTCTGAAGCAAATACCAATTTCCCATCTTTTATGAAATAGGGCTGTTGTCCGACCGGAGAAACCATCACAATCCTATCACCTTCAAAAAAGAAAATAACGATTTTTGGCAGCGAGGCATCATGCCAAACCGTTAGATATCGAATAGTTTTTGTGTTCTTGTAAAAGCCGACATCTACTGAAACTTTGTCCAATTTATATTTCTTCTTTGCAATCTTCCCATTATAGTTCATGTACAAACTGTCAACCCTTCTTGCATATAATGTGTCTTGCCCAGTTACGATGAAGGTTGTTGAAAGAGAAAGAAAGAAAAACAAGACAAACTTCATAAGACAGTTTTACACATTAGATGCTTGTGCGCCTAATCTCCATAAATAACAGGGATGCTCCCAATGCTGCCAACACGTAAATTTATGCTATTACCTGAAGCTATTTAAAATTTTCGCCCATTGGAAAACAAGGAGTTAGTATTATACTTTTTGTATTGTCGTTAGGACAATCCACCGTATTATACATTTTTATATTGTCGCCAGAATCTGCGTAATCTCAAAACCTCCCCTTAAAACTTCTCACACTCCATGTAGCATCTTTTTCATTCAGTGTGGCACAGAGTATCTTCTTGCCATCGGTTCTTACATTCACCAAACCATATACAATACCGCTAACGAGATAGGTATTCCAGAATTCTTTATCCCGCTTGCGTGGATTGAGAGCACCGGATGCTCTTTCGGAATAATAAGCTTGTACTTTATCGGTTGGCGTATGTGTATGTTCTTCACTTTCTGTTTTCACTTTCAATTCGTAAGGTTTGCCTAAGCGGTAGCTTCTTGCCATTTCGGTGGAGTACACCAAAGGCGTTACCAGCACATCCCGTTTTACTTCTTTATGTCCTGTAATGGCACTGGCTGCAACAATAGATGGCCGCGGATGATCATGCCCTTCTTCATCACCTGATGAAATAATGGTGGCAGAAGGATTCATTGCTTCCAGGAATTTATACGATACATCATGACTACCATGATGACAGGCTTTTGCTACATCGCATTTAAATGCATCCGGATCGTTGGCAAAAGCTTCCAGCAATACTTTCTGGCTGGCAGTATTCAGGTCTCCCGTTAGCAATACTTTGCAACTGCCGTATTGCAGCATCAGCAATATGCTATTGCCATTGGTGTTCTTGTCAGGCGTGCCTAATGATTTGAGTACTGGCTTGCTTCCTTTCTTAAACTCTACCGGCCCTAACACTTTTATGCTTACGTCGCTGTTCTCATCATAACCGGACAGGTAACCGTTTTTATGACTTAAGCGTTTGCAATCACGGATAGCCTTTACCACATCAGCCATAAAACCGCCCCACTCGCCCTGCAACTGGTACCCGCTTGCATTAGGCTTCAGCATCTTTTTAATGCTTGCATTGCTATCGCATAAACTATGTAAATAACCTTCTTCTATTTTTCCTAAACATCGTTCGCCATCTGCATCTTTATACCATCCCACTCCTGCATGATAAAATGCACCAACCTTTACATGCTTGCAATCGAGATCTTTTGTTTCGTTAGGATTGATAATATCCCATAAACCGCCGTAATGATCGGCATCGTTGTGTGAACAGATCATGGCGTCCAGTTCAATGGTATCGGAACCGTACTCTTTGCAAAATTTCCAGTCAACAAAATCGGCTGCGTTCTTTCCGCTGGGCTGGTACTTACGCAGGTAACCGCCATCCAACATAATGTGCCTGCCATCAGGCGTTTTAATGAGCACACCATCACCCTGCCCCACATCAATGAAATAAAGTTCAAGCAAAGGCTCGTTGCCAAGGTCTGTTGTTTTTACATAACCTGTCCTGGCCCTTGCTTTTACTTTTACATAACCGTTAGAAGCTGCTTCAAGAGTTTGAACGGAATCGCCCCAAAGCAATTCGGTGACTCTTTTTCTCTTGCCGGGTTCTACTAATAAAGGAGTGGTTTCGGCACTTACATATTTGGTTGCCATAATAATCAGAAGTTTGGGTAACGCCAGAGTTACGCAAACTTTCAACACAGGACAACCGTGATTTTACGTATTTTTTTATCAGCCGGTTTCTTTATTAGATGCATCCACAGGTTTGGATTGCGGCGAACCTTTTTCCCTTAAAAAAATGGATAATACCACAATAGCAAATACTGAAAGGAATTCGCTTTGCCAGTTTTGAAAGGACTCGAACCAGAATCTTGATCCGCCAATGTATTGCCCAATGGTTTCTTGTGGCTTTCCTTTTAACGCCTGTTCTTCGTTATGATCTTTTAAGCTTCCTACCAAATGGGCATAAAATGATACAATAAAAAGCAAGGTTAGGGAAATGCTTAATGAGCGACTGTATAAAGCTTTGATTACACCACCCTGTTTTACCGCCCAGGGTGCATCCTTCTTCTTAGGGTTTGGCTCGCTATCTACTTCTTCTTTTTCTTTATCGGGGTCTTTCGATTCGGAAGAACCCTTTTGATATAGAAAAATGCTGAGAATGACAAAAAGAGCCATTTGTAAAAACTCACTCTCCCAATTTTCAAAAGTTGACTGTATAAAATGGCCAGAAGTGAGGTATTGAGCCATACCAACCTGTTGACCGCCTTCATCAGCCACCTCCTCATTATGTTCCTGTAAGCCGGTAATAGCCTGTCCCACTATCGCAATAAAGAAAAGCACCAGGAATATAATTGAGAGGCTGTTGTGTTTAAGAAAACGTTTCATAGTGTTGCCAATTTTATACAACAATTAAAAAAAGCATTCCACAGGCTGCTGTTCCTTTAGGTTTTGTTCACATTTTTTGAAGAAGTTATTTCTCAAATAAAGTAATCCACAAAAATCGTGGGATTGGAACGGTGTTTGGATTTATAGATGCAAATTGAAGAATTATGTTTCCAGTGTGGTTTTTTATAGTGTTGATTGGGATCATCTGTTACCTTTTATACCTTACACGTACAACAGAAGATACATTTGGAATGATGTGTAATAACAAGTTCAAGAAGCTACAATATTGGTTCAGAGGGACGAACAGGTAGCAACTATATGTACTGTTCTTCATAAATTATTATATGCCTAAAAAAGCAAAGCCGGGTAATCCCGGCCTTTTTATGTCAATTTCTTACAAGCATCTTAATCTGCCCTGCGGCCACCGCGGGTTAAAGCAACTAATAGCAGGATGAAAACGGCTGCACCAACAACCCACACCCATGGAGATGAATACCAGGCAGCACCACCGCCATCTGTATCAATGTTTACATCTACTTTTTTAGTTTCTTCCTGGGCTAACACCCAAATGCTCATCAGAGCGGCAAAAAACGATAAGAATGCTTTTTTCATATTAAATGATTTGAATCATAGGTTAAAAAATAATGCCAAGCTGTGCAATAGCCTGGCAAGGAATGGATGCGTTCAGGAGCAACCTTATTTAGTGTAATTTCTTTCACCAAATAGCAAACTACCTATTCGTACTAAAGTGCTGCCTTCTTCAATAGCAATAATGTAATCGCTGCTCATACCCATAGAGAGAATGGAGAAAGAATGGAGAATGGAGAATTGTTTGAAAATGCTTTTAAGGTTTTTAAATTCCTTTCTAACCTGCTCTGGATTTTCCGTGAATGAAGCCATACCCATCAAGCCTTTCATAGAAACATTTTTTAAATCGGATAGCTGGTTGGAATTGGTGTCTAATATTTCATTTAACTCCTTTTCGTCCAATCCAAATTTGGTTTCTTCCTGTGCAATGTGCATTTGAAGTAACACATCTATCACACGGTTGTTTTTGGCTGCTTGCTTATTGATCTCATTTAAAAGTTTGAAACTATCTACTCCATGAATTAAATGCACAAATGGTGCGATGTATTTAACCTTGTTGGTTTGCAAATGACCAATAAAATGCCAGCGGATGTCCTTTGGCAATTGCTCATATTTATCAACTAATTCCTGCACATAATTCTCACCAAAATCTCTTTGGCCAGCTTCATACAATTCTAAAATGTCTGATGCAGGTTTTGTTTTTGAAACGGCAACCAGTGTTACGTTCTTTCGATCTAATTCTTCCCTGATTTTTAAATATTGTTCTTTATTAACGGCCATGGAAATGAATAATGAGTGATGAGAACCAGGCAAAGGTTCAATGAAACACAAAAACAGCACACGAATTTATTGGAAACAATGGTGAATAAAAAAAGAATGGTGCACCGAAGTACACCACTCATTACTGATGATTCATTATTCATTATTTCAGAATACTTCTGCTGATCACAATACGCTGCACTTCGCTGGTTCCTTCGTAGATCTGTGTGATCTTGGCATCACGCATTAAACGTTCTACATGATACTCTTTTACATAACCGTAACCGCCGTGTATCTGCACCGCTTCAACGGTAGTCCACATAGCTGTTTCGGATGAGTACACTTTAGCCATCGAAGAGCTTAGGGTATAATCTTTCTTCTGGTCTTTATCAAAGGCGGCACGCATACAAAGCAAACGGGAAGCTTCAATTCTTGTAGCCATATCCGCCAGCTTAAAAGCAATTGCCTGGTGGTTGGCTATCTCCGTACCAAATGCTTTTCTTTCTTTTGAATACTTTAATGATAACTCGTAAGCTCCGCTGGCGATACCTAATGCTTGTGCAGCAATGCCAATTCTTCCGCCAGCCAGCGTTTTCATTGCGAACTTGAAACCAAAGCCCGGCTCACCGATCATATTTTCTTTTGGCACCTTCACATCATTAAACAAAATGGTGTGTGTATCCGATGCACGAATACCTAACTTATTTTCTTTTGCAGCTACCACAACCCCAGGCCAGTTCTTTTCAACAATAAAAACACTAATGCCTTTATGGCCTTTTGATGGATCTGTTTGTGCAATTACCAGGTACACAGAAGCCGTACCGCCGTTTGTGATCCAGTTCTTGGTACCATTCAACAAAAAGTGGTCGCCCCTATCCTCTGCAATGGTTCTTTGCGAGGTGGCATCGCTGCCGGCCTCGGGCTCGCTCAATAAAAAAGCACCGGTATATAATTCACCATCTTTCTTTCCCTGTGCTAAAGGGGTGAGGTATTTTCTTTTTTGCTCTTCTGTACCAAAGGCTTCTAATCCATAACAAACCAAACTGTTATTTACACTCATACACACACTCACACTGGCATCCACCTTACTTACCTCTTCCATAGCTAAAACATAGCTTATCGTATCCAGGCCGGCGCCTCCATATTCAGGGCTTACCATCATACCTAAAAAGCCAAGATCGGCCAGCTTCATAATTTGTTCGCGGGGAAACTGCATTTTCTCATCACGTTCAATTACTCCGGGCAAGCACTCATTCTGTGCAAAGTCACGGGCAGCCTGCTGAATCATTAAATGCTCTTCGCTAAGTTGAAAATTCATATAGTCGCAAATTGTGCCGCAAAAATAGAGGAAAACGCCTCTGTTTGGTAACGTATTTGATTTAAGAATAAGCTTAAGAATTACTATTTGGGTTTTGTTGCGTCGCACACTTATACTGCAACAAGTTTAATGAACAATATAGCCCACAGAGAACCACAAAGAGGAACAGAGAACCTCAAAGGCACTCTTGCTACTCTGAAGTTATCTGTGAAATAAAAAGATATATGGCATTAAGAGAGGCATTTTTAAGAAGGCAAAGATTAAGGGATTTATTTAAGGTGATTTCTCTGCGTTTGGCTTTTACTGTGCTGAGCTTTGTGCTGGCGTTATACATTTTTGCTTTACTTACAAATGAGATCTTCATAGACCGGAATCATGTCTTCGATAAAAAAGTATTTCAATCTTTATGGAAGTACACTACCCCAGAGGTAATTGGTTTCATGAACGGAGTGACATTTTTTGGCAAGCCTGAATTTTTAATACCAGCTTATTTGTTCCTGATCGGGGTATTTATCATTTTCAAAAGAAAAAAATATGCTATTGAAACAGCCATTATTGGCGTTAGCAGTACAGCCCTTTTATTTGGATTGAAAAAACTGTTTGCAAGGGAACGACCTGATATACCAATTTTATCAGAAATACGTGGCTACAGTTTTCCGAGCGGTCATGCCCTGCTCACTTTTGTTTTTTGCAGTTTATTGGTGTACCTGATATGGAGCAGCCATATAAAGGATTGGATGAAATGGTCAATAAGCACTTTGCTGATCTTATTTTCTTTACTTGTGGGCATTAGCCGCATTGTTTTGCGGGTGCATTATTTTACCGATGTGGTGGCGGGATTCTGTTTAGGTTATGCATGGGTTATTATTGCTTTGTGGGTACAAAGAAGATTTATGAAGATGCGAGATAAGGCTTTTGAGAATGAAAATAATTAATTCATGAAGCAAAGACTTGGAAACTACAGATAGCAATTAGCTTGAAAATTGAAAGACACTTGCACAGTGCTGAATAGAATTACTGAACGTACAAGAGTGCGATGCAACAAACCATGATAGAAGTAATATAGCCTGGCTCAACAACACCAGACTCTAAACCCCAAAGCATAAACCGATTCTCCCTATCTTCGCCGGCTCAAAAGTTCTTAAAACTATGATCAGCAGAAGGAATATAAGGGTAAAGGTGATGCAGGCTATTTATACGTTGAGTACCCTTGAGAAGGAAGTGAAGCCAGGTGAGCCCGTTAAATTGTTACAAAAGCATTTCGATCAGTCGAAAGAGCTGTTGACTTATCTTACCTATTTTCTAAGC
>Ga0164290_1000405_pt1 | contig 144588 bp, 142 predicted proteins | sample Micstemetagenome_FD_108782 | JGI IMG/M metagenome (GOLD analysis project Ga0164290, IMG submission 108782) | Contaminated culture microbial community from soil near Moab, Utah, USA - Microcoleus steenstrupii SON62 (Illumina Assembly) | ecosystem: Environmental > Terrestrial > Soil > Soil crust...
ATATGGCGGATTGAGGCGAAGCACCCCCACTCCGTCACGCTTCGCGTGCCACCTCTCCCCCTGCCCGGGGGAGAGGAATGGCGCCAAGCTTGCGGCCGTTCTTCCTCTCCCCCGTCGATCGGGCGAGAGGTGGCGCCGCGAAGCGGCGACGGAGTGGGGGTCGATCGCCATATGCGATTGCCCGGCCGCTCGCGGGGAGAGGGCGCGCCGGCGTCGGCGCCAGGCTCTGAGAAATATGCGGCGCCCGGAAGCCTTTTCCAAAAGGTCAAAATTCCGCGTGAAATTTGCTTTGCGCCATGCAAGAGTGCCGGTTGAGCGGGAGGAAAGTACACTCCTGCCGTGCGTCTGCCTGCCTATCGATTGGCGGCGCAGCGTTGGAAAACAAAGCAACCGACAGGGTGTGGATCACATGAAGCGTCTCATTCTCGGCCTGGTGGCCGCAACAGCGATGTCCGGCCTGGCCTATGCCGCCGACGTCCAGCCGGCGATCATCTATGATCTCGGCGGCAAATTCGACAAATCCTTCAACGAAGCCGCCTATAACGGCGCCGAGAAGTTCAAGACCGAAACCGGCGTCGCCTATGTCGACTTCGAGATCACCAATGCCTCGCAGCGCGAGCAGGCGCTGCGTCGCTTCGCCGAGGACGGCCGCAACCCGATCGTGGTGACCGGCTTCTCCTGGGCCGAGGCGCTCGACAAGGTCGCCGCCGACTTCCCGGACACCAAATTCGCCATCATCGACATGGTCGTCGACAAGCCGAACGTGCGTTCGGTGGTGTTCAAGGAGAATGAGGGCTCCTACCTCGTCGGCGTGATGGCCGGCATGGCCTCCACCTCGAAGAAGGTCGGCTTCGTCGGCGGCATGGACATCCCGCTGATCCGCAAGTTCGGCTGCGGTTATGTCGGCGGTGCCAAGGCCGCAGGCGCGACCGAGGTCATCCAGAACATGACCGGCGATACCCCGGCCGCCTGGAACGACCCGACCAAGGGCGGCGAGATCGCCAAGTCGCAGATCGACCAGGGCGCCGACGTGATCTACGCGGCGGCCGGCGGCACCGGCGTGGGCGTGCTCCAGGCTGCGGCCGACGCGGGCAAGCTCGGCATCGGCGTCGATTCGAACCAGAACGGCCTGCAGCCCGGCAAGGTGCTGACCTCGATGCTGAAGCGCGTCGACGTCGCCGTCTACAACGCGTTCAAGGACGCCAAGGACGACAAGTTCACTGCCGGCTTCAACAATCTCGGCCTCGCCGAGGGTGGCGTCGACTACGCCATGGACGACAACAACAAGGCGCTCGTCTCCGCCGAGATGCTGGCTGCGGTCGACAAGGCCAAGGCCGACATCATCGCCGGCACCATCAAGGTGCACGACTACATGGCCGACGAGACCTGCCCGTACTGATCAACCGCATCGGCATGAAATTCGAGCCGCCGGCCTTCGGGCCGGCGGTTTCGTTTGGGGAGCAAAGATGAAGGACAGATCCCGCCGGCTCTCTGCCATTGCGGTGCTGCTCGTGGCCGGCGTGCTGGCCGGCGCCCAGCTCGGCAAGATCGCGCCGCTGGTCGAATGGTACCGGACCGAAAAAGGTTTCTCCTTCGTGCTGTCGGGCTGGCTCACCTCGGCCATCGGCATCTTCGTGGCGCTGGCAGCACTCCCGGCCGGATGGTTGATCGAGCGCGTCGGCGCGCGGCCGACCGTGCTTGCCGGCTCGGCCGCATTGTCGGCCGGCGCGCTGGCAATGGCGCTGCTCGGCGATCCCAACGCCATCCTCGGCGCGCGGCTGGTCGAAGGCCTTGGCTATGTCGTGCTGGTCATTGCGCTGCCGGCCGCGATGTCGGCGATCTCGCCGCCGGCATGGCGCACCACGGTGCTCGCGATCTGGAGCTGCTTCGTGCCGGTCGGCTTCGCCATCTCCGACCTCGCCGGCGGCTGGCTCATCCCGGCCTACGGGCCGCCGGCCTACCTCTTCATCGTCGGCCTCGCCTATCCCGTCATTTCCGCGATCGGGATCGTCCTGCTTGCGCGCGTGAGCGATGTCGGCGGCGGACAGGCGGCCGCCTTCGACGGCAGGCTGTCGACGACGCTCACCCTGCCGGTGATCCTCGTCTCGATCTGCTTCGGCGTCTGGGTGGTGATGACCGTCAGCTTCTTCGCCTTCATGCCGGCCTACATCGCCAGCGCGGGAGCGGACATGCTGGCCTCGGCGGGCATCATCGCGCTCACCGTGCCGCTCGGCAATTTCTTCGCCGCGGCTGTCACGCCCGGCCGCAGCCCCCGCTTCATCATCTGGGTCGGCGCCGTCGGGCTGATCGGCACGGTGCTGCTTGCCTATCCGACCTTCGCCGGGACAGGGCCGTGGCCAATGACCCTGTCGGCAATCGCGGTCGCCGTTCTCGGCGGCGTCACCGGCTCCATGCTCTATGCGGTGATCCCGCCGCTGGTGTCGCGCGGCGGCTCGGTTCCGATCGCTATCGGCATGGTGGCGCAATTCGGCGGCATCGGCACGCTGTTCGGGCCGCCGCTCGCCGGCCACGTGATCGAGAATGCCGGCTGGGGCGGATTTGCGCTTTTCCTGTCGGGGACGGCGGTGATCTGCCTGGTGATTTTGGCGCCGTTGCTGGGGCGGAAGGCCTAAAGCCTTTGACTTGTCGCAAATCCGGACGGAAAACCGGTGTCCACTTTTCCTGGATTTGCTCTAGCCTGTTGATTTTGCGCATGTCTTTATCCCGAAACCGCGCACACTTTCGGGAGACATGCTTTTAGGGGCTTTTCCTGGATTGCTCTAGGCCGAAAGCCAACCCGCGACGTAGCCGATCGCAAACACAGCGATCAGCACCAGCGCCACGAGAAGCCCGCGCCGGCCGCCGAGCGCGTGCAGAGGCTGGCCGACCGGGCGCTGCGGCGTGATCTCGGCCGCATGCAGGCTCACCACGTTCGGCGCCTCGCGCAGCCCAAGCGCACGCATCTGCGGAAGCTCAGCCAGGCGCGCCGCGATCGCCGCCCATTGGTCCTCGGCCTTGTCGGCCGGCGGCACCTCGAACAGATGCATGCGTTCGGCGACCTGCACCACCGCATCGCGAAATGCCCCGTCGGTCACCAGGTCGTGCTCGGCGCGCTCGCGCTCGGCCGGCCCCATCATGCCGAGCACATAGTTGCCCGCCCGTGCCAGCCTCTCCGCTTCATTGCTCATGGCGGGATTCTCCCTACCAGTGGGGCGGCTTGGTCGCCTCAGGCTGCGGCGCCGCCTGCTCTTCCAGCGCCAGGAAGCGCGAGGCCAGCGCGTCCAGCTTCTGCCTCAACGCCTCGATCGTCTTCCACTGCTCGGCGAGCTCGGCCGACAGCTCCTCGATCGTGCGCTCCTGCTCTGCCGCCCGGATTTCCAGCGTCGTCAACCGGTCTGCCGGCATAACCATGAAGGCGTTCCTGTCACCTGCCCGAAATTGACAAGGCACGCCGCTTTTGTCGAGAGTGGGCACCCTCGCCAACAATTGGCAAGGTAAATGCAGCGTGCTAGGTCTTTGACCAAACGATAAAAATTTAAAGAGGCGGGACCCGGGCAATGGCTGAACCAGCCATCGAACTCATCGGCATCAACAAGAGTTTTGGAACCGTCCACGCCAACCGCGACATCCATCTGGAGATCCCGCGCGGCACCATTCACGGCATCATCGGCGAGAACGGCGCCGGCAAATCGACCTTGATGTCGATCCTCTACGGCTTCTACCAGGCCGATTCCGGCGAGATAAAAGTCAATGGCAAGCCGGTCAGGATCCACACGCCCAACGATGCGATCGCGGCCGGCATCGGCATGGTGCATCAGCACTTCATGCTGGTCGAGAATTTCACCGTGCTCGAGAACGTCATCCTCGGCGCCGAAGGCAAGCCGCTGCTCAACGCCTCGATCGCGCGGGCGCGCGCGGAGCTCGACCGGCTGGAGAAGGATTACGGGCTGGAGGTCGATCCCGACGCGATCATCGAGGAACTGCCCGTCGGCATCCAGCAGCGCGTCGAGATCCTCAAGGCGCTCTATCGCGGCGCCGACATCCTCATCCTCGACGAGCCCACCGGCGTGCTCACGCCCGCCGAGGCCGACCACCTCTTCCGCATCCTGCAGCAGCTGAAGGACGAGGGTAAGACCGTCGTGCTGATCACGCACAAGCTGCGCGAGATCATGGCCATCACCGACAATGTCTCGGTCATGCGCCAGGGTGCGATGGTGGCGACGCGGCAGACCAAGCGCACCACCGTGGAGGAGCTCGCCGAGCTGATGGTCGGCCGCCGCGTGCTGCTGCGGGTCGAGAAGGGGACGGCGCATCCCGGCGCGGTGAAGCTGTCGGTGAAGAACCTCACCGTGCGCGACTCCCGCAAGGTGACGATGGTCGACAACGTCTCCTTCGAGGTGCGCGCTGGAGAGATCGTCGGCATTGCCGGCGTCGCCGGCAACGGCCAGTCCGAGCTGCTGGAGGCCATCTCCGGCATCCGCCGCGCCGTTTCGGGGCAGGTGCTGCTCGACGGCAAGCCGATCGACGTGATCGGCCATGCCGACCCGGGCGAGTTGCGCGACCGCGGCCTGGCGCATGTGCCGGAGGACCGCCACCATGTCGGCCTGGTGCTGCCCTTCGAGGAGAACGAAAACTCGATCCTCGGCTACCACGACAAGCAGGCCTATCTGCGCGGGCCCTTCCTCAACATCGACGCGATCGTCGGCGATGCGAAGGACAAGATCGAAAAGTACGACATCCGTCCTGCCAACCCGCGGCTGAAGACGGCAAACTTCTCCGGCGGCAACCAGCAGAAGATCGTGCTCGCGCGCGAGATGGAGCAGGATCCCGGCGTGCTGATCGTCGGCCAGCCGACACGCGGCGTCGATGTCGGCGCCATCGAGTTCATCCACAAGCGCCTGATCTCCATGCGCGACCGCGGCAAGGCCGTGCTGCTCGTCTCGGTCGAGCTCGACGAGATCCGCTCGCTCGCCGACCGCATCCTCGTCATGTTCGCCGGCCGCATCGTCGGCGAGCGCGGACCCGAAGCGACCGAAGGCGAGCTCGGCCTGCTCATGGCCGGCATCGAGCAGAAGGAAGCCGCCGAATGAGCACGCCCTACGCCAAGCTGCCGCGCTGGGTGGACTACGGGCTGATCCCGCTGATCAACCTGCTCGTCGCCTTCGTCGTCGCCGGGCTGGTGGTAATGCTGGTCGGCGAGAACCCGTTCCGCGCCGCGGCGATCCTGGTCGACGGCGCTTTCGGCAGCGGACAGGGCATCGCCTACACGCTCTACTACGCGACCAATTTCATCTTCACCGGTCTCGCGGTCGCGGTGGCGATCCACGCCGGCCTGTTCAACATCGGCACCGAGGGGCAGGCTTATGTCGGAGGCCTGGGCGTCGGCCTGGTGTGCCTCGCCTTCGATTCCGTCATTCCCTGGTACCTGACCCTGCCGATCGCCATCATCGGCGCTGCCGGCATGGGGGCGCTGTGGGCGCTCGTCCCGGCCTATCTGCAGGCCAGGCGCGGCTCGCACATCGTCATCACCACGATCATGTTCAACTTCATCGCGGCCTCCCTGATGGTCTACCTGCTGGTCGACCTGCTGAAGCCGGCCGGGTCCATGGCGCCGCAGACGCGGCAGTTCCTCGAAGGCGCGCAATTGCCGAAGATCGGTTGGATCCTCGGCGAGTTCGGCCTCACCGTGCGGGCGTCGGCGCCGCTCAACGTCGCCTTCATCCTCGCCATCATCGCGGCGATCGGGGTGTGGCTGGTCGTCTGGCGCACCAAGCTCGGCTACGAGATCCGCACCTTCGGCTTCAGCCCGAAGGCGGCCCGCTATGCCGGCATTTCCGAGACGCGCATCACCATCATCACCATGCTGATCTCGGGCGGCCTCGCCGGCCTGATGGCCATCAACCCGGTGATGGGCGACCAGCACAACGTCTCGCTCGATTTCGTCGGCGGCGCCGGCTTCGTCGGCATCGCGGTCGCGCTTATGGGCCGCTCGCATCCGGCCGGCATCGTGCCGGCGGCAGTGCTGTTCGGGATGCTCTACCAGGGCGGCGCCGAGCTCGCCTTCGAGATACCCGGCATCTCACGCGACATGATCGTGATCATCCAGGGCCTCGTCATCCTCTTCGCCGGCGCGCTCGAGCACATGTTCCGGCCGTCGATCCAGGCCCTCTTCGCCTCGCTCAGTCCGCGTTCGGTCGGGCTGCCCGCCGCCAAGGGAGGGCAAGCCTGATGGATGTCCTGCTGCAGCTCATCGAAGCGACGATCCGCGTCTCGACGCCGCTGCTTCTCGCCTGTCTCGCCGGCCTCTATTCCGAGCGGGCCGGCGTCTTCGACATCGGGCTCGAAGGCAAGATGCTAGCCGGCGCGTTCTTCGGCGCGGCGGCGGCAGCCTGGGCCGCGATGATGGGGTGGCCGGCCGGCGCCTTCATCGGCATTCTGGCGGCAATCGGCATCTCGGTGTTCCTGTCGCTGGTGCATGGCTTTGCCTCGATCACGCACCGGGGCAACCAGATCGTCTCGGGCGTGGCGATCAACTTCATCGCGGCCGGCTCGACCATCATCCTGGGACAGGCCTGGTTCAGCCAGGGCGGACGCACGCCGGCGCTCACCGGCACCAACCGCTTCGAGAAGATCAGCTACAACGGCCTCAAGGATTTCGTAGAAAATTTCAGCTTCAGCTTCGACAGCGTCGGAGCGTTCCTGGTCTCCATCTGGGACACGATCTGCTGGCCGTTCGCCTGGGTGACGCTGAAGCTCGCCGAGATCGACGGGTTCGGACGCTTCTTCAGCCCGGTCTTCCTCGGGCACTACCGGCTCGAATACATCGCCTTCCTCATGGTGCCCTTCACCTGGTGGGTGCTCTACCGCACGCGCTTCGGCTTACGCCTGCGCGCCGTCGGCGAGAACCCGGCGGCCGTCGACACCGCCGGCATCTCCGTCACCTGGCTGCGCTACCGTGCCGTCATCTGCACCGGCATCCTCACCGGCATGGCCGGCGCCTTCCTGTCGCTGGCGCAGAATGCCGGCTTCGTGAAGGACATGAGCGCGGGCAAGGGTTTCATCGCGCTCGCGGCGCTGATCTTCGCGAAATGGAAGCCGGTGCCGGCGATGCTCGCCTGCCTGCTCTTCGGCTTCCTCGACGCCGTCTCGATCCGCATCCAGGGCAAACCCGTGGAGCTGTTCGGCGAGGTGTCGGACCAGGTCCACCTGACGCTCACCGTCATCTCCTACGCGCTGCCGCTCGCGCTGCTCGCCTGGTGGGTCTACCGCAAGTGGGACATCGTCAACGGCATCGTGCTCGCGCTGCTCATCTTCGTCGCCGGGCGGCTCTTCCTCTATTTCACGCTGGAGGGCGAAAAGGTGCCGGTGCAGCTCGTCAACGCGCTGCCCTTCATCCTGACGATCATCCTGCTCGCCGGCTTCATCGGCAAGGCGATCCCGCCGCGCGCCGGCGGTGTGCCCTACGTGAAGGAGAGGTGAATGGTGAATGGAAAAATGGTGAATGGCATGGCGGCGTCGGCTGCGCTTTTTCCCTGAACCATTGACCGTTCACCATTCACCATTCACCGGAGCAAACATGGCACATGATCTTTATCTGGCGGCCAAGGCCGCCATGGCGAAATGTTACGCGCCCTACTCGAAATTCCCCGTCGGCGCCGCGATCCGCACCGAGGACGGCCGCGTCTTTGCCGGCGCCAACATCGAGGTCGCGTCCTATCCGGAGGGCTGGTGCGCCGAGACGACCGCACTCAGCCATTTCATCATGGGCGGCGGCGGCAGGATCAAGGACGTCGCGGTCATCGCCGAGCGCATGCGCAAGGTGACGCCCTGCGGCGGCTGCCGCCAGCGGCTCGCCGAATTCGCCGCGCCGGAGACGAAGGTGTATCTGTGCGACGAGACCGGCGTGGCCGAGACCGTCACGATGGGCGACCTGCTGCCCTACGGCTTCCGCGGAGACATCTTGAAATGAAGGAAGCGATCGACAGGCTGGTCGAGCGGCTCGCCGGGCTTACGCCGTCGACCGCGCTGGTGCTCGGCTCCGGCCTCGGCGGGCTGGTGGACGAGGTCAAGGATGCGATCCGCATCCCTTATTCGGAGCTGCCGGGATTTCCGAAGAGCGGCGTCACCGGCCACGCCGGCCAGCTCGTTGCCGGCAGTTTTGGCGGAACGCCGGTGATCATGCTTGCCGGCCGCGCGCATTATTACGAGCACGGCAATGCCGCCGCGATGCGACCGCCGCTGGAGGCGCTCGCCGGCATCGGCATAACGCGGCTGATCCTCACCAACGCCGCCGGCTCGGTCGATCCCGACATGCCGCCGGGATCGGTGATGCTCATCACCGACCACATCAACTTCTCCGGCTCCAACCCGCTGTTCGGCGAGCCGAGCGACCGCCGCTTCGTCGGCCTCACCGAGGCCTATGACAAGGGCATGCGCGGGGCGCTGAAGCAGGCGGCAAGCGCCACCGGCACGAAGCTGCACGAAGGCGTCTACATGTGGTTCTCCGGGCCGTCCTTCGAAACGCCGGCCGAGATCCGCATGGCAAGGCTGGTCGGCGCCAATGCCGTCGGCATGTCGACCGTGCCGGAGGTGATCGTCGCACGCTTTCTCGGGCTTCGCGCCGCCGCCTGCTCGGTGATAACCAACCTTGCCGCCGGCATGACCGGTGCCGAACTGTCGCATGAGGAGACCAAGGACATGGCTCCGCTCGGCGGCAGGAAGCTGGCGGCGATCCTGCGCAAGGTCTTCGAGGACGGATTGCTGGAGGCATGATGCTCCCGCAGGAAACCATCCGCCGCAAGCGCGACGGCCAGAAACTGTCAGCCGGCGAGATCGCGGATTTCGTCAAGGGCATCACCACGGGCGGCGTAAGCGAGGGCCAGGTGGCGGCGCTGGCGATGGCCGTGTTCTTCAACGGCATGAGCCGCGACGAGGCGGTGGCGCTGACGCTCGCCATGCGTGATTCCGGCGACGTGCTCGACTGGTCGGACCTGCCCGGCCCGGTCACCGACAAGCACTCGACCGGCGGCGTCGGCGACAATGTCTCGCTGATGCTGGCGCCGATCGTGGCCGCCTGCGGCGCCTATGTGCCGATGATCTCGGGACGTGGCCTCGGCCACACCGGCGGCACGCTCGACAAGATGGATTCGATCCCCGGCTATGTCAGCCAGCCGGACAAAACGCTCTTCCGCAAGGCCGTGCTCGAGACGGGCTGCGCCATCATCGGCCAGACCGCCGACCTGGCGCCGGCCGACAAGCGTTTTTATGCCATCCGCGACGTCACCGGCACGGTCGAATCCGTGCCGCTCATCACCGCCTCGATCCTGTCGAAGAAGCTCGCCGCCGGGCTGCAATCGCTGGTGCTCGACGTCAAGGTCGGCAGCGGCGCCTTCATGGCGAAATCCAAGGACGCGGCAGCACTCGCCACCAGCCTGGTCGAGGTCGCCAATGGCGCAGGGCTGAAGACCACGGCGCTGATCACCGGCATGGACGAGCCGCTGGCTTCCGCCGCGGGAAATGCGGTCGAGGTGAAGAACGCCGTCGATTTCCTGACCGGCAGGGCACAGGATCGCCGCTTGCGCGAGGTGACCCTGGCGCTGGCGGCCGAGATGCTCACCCATACCGGCATCGCCGCCGCCAATCGGGATGGGCTGATCAAGGCGAAGGCCGCGCTCGAGGACGGGCGCGCGGCGCAGGTGTTCGGGCGCATGGTTTCGGTGCTCGGCGGGCCGGCGGATTTCGTCGAGCGTCCCGATAAGTACCTGAAGCGGGCAAAGATCGAACACGCAGTGAAGGCGCCGCAGGATGGCTTCGTGTCCGGCATCGCGACGCGCGACGTCGGCGTGGCCGTGGTCGCGCTGGGCGGCGGGCGCGCGAAGCCTCAGGATGCGGTCGATCATGCCGTCGGCATCACCCGCCTGCTGCCGGTCGGATCGGCGGTGGTTCGTGGCGAGCCGCTGGCGATGGTGCATGCGCGCAGTGAGGCCGATGCGGAGCGGGCGGAAATGGCGGTGCTTGCGGCCTATGCGATAGGCGCGAAGAAAGCGCCGGCCGCGAAGGCGGTCATCCGAAGGGTGGCGTAGGGGCGCCCTTCCTTCTCCCCCTGTGGGAGAAGGTGGATCGGCGCGCTTGCGCGCCGAGACGGATGAGGGTGCTGGACGGAATGAGGCGATGAGGGGTTGCGCTCCGGCCAGACCCCTCAACCGACCTCGCCACCGAAGTTTCGACGAACTCGCGACCGAAGTGCAGCTCGGCCACCTTCTCCCACAAGGGAGAAGGGAAGACACCCTACTGCACCAGCAGCAGCCCGCCATCCTCGATCTGGAATTTGGCAAGCCGCTTCAGGAAGCTCATGCCGATCAGCGTGCCCTTGAGCGCATCGTCGTCGAGCACCACGGCCTGGACGTTCGCGATGAAGATGCGGCCGATCTGGAGATTGTCGATGTTCACAGCCGCGGCGCGGGTCGGGCCGTTGGCGGTGTCGACCGTGTATTGGTAATCCTCCGGCTTCAGCTTGATGCCGATGCGCCTGGCGGTCGAGACATTGATCGCGACCAGCGTCGCGCCGGTGTCGACCAGCGCCTCGACGCGGCGGCCGTTGAGCTTGAACTCGGCGGTGAAGTGCCCGCGGTCATCCGCCGCGAGCCGCACCTTCTTACCGAGCAATTGCTCAGGCGCAGCTTTCGCCGGCTGCTGCGCGCGGGGAACCGCCGCCGTGGCCTGCGTGTCCGGCGCCGGCTCGCCCTCCGGCGATCCCAGCAGGCTTTGAAACAGCTCCGGATTGGACTGGTAGAGAATCGGGATCGACGCCGAGATGCCGGCGCAGATGCCGAGAATGATGAGTTTGCGAAGCATGATTTGCCGCCCAGAGATTCCGGCGGACGATAGTTCGTCTTTGTGTGCGCGCCTTAAATGACCGCGGCCCGCCGGCGGGAAAACCGGCGGTTGCGTTAATGGGCGGTAAAGATCATTTCGTGCCGTACATGCGGTCGCCGGCGTCACCCAGGCCCGGCACGATGTAACCCTTCTCGTTGAGATGGCTGTCGATCGCGGCGGTGAAGATCGGCACGTCGGGGTGGGCCTTGGTGAATTTTGCGATGCCTTCGGGCACTGCGAGCAGGCAGAGATAGCGCAGATTGACGGCGCCGCGGCCTTTCAGCTTGTCGATCGCGGCGATCGCCGAATTGCCGGTCGCCAGCATCGGATCGACCACGATCACCAGCCGGTCGCCGAGGTCGCTCGGCGCCTTGAAGAAATACTCGACCGCTTCCAGCGTGTCGTGGTCGCGGTAGAGCCCGATATGGGCAACGCGCGCCGCCGGCACCAGGTCGAGCAGCCCTTCGAGCAGGCCGTTGCCGGCGCGCAGCACCGAGGCAAAGACGAGCTTCTTGCCTTCGAGCGTGGGCGCCACCATCGGCTGCAGCGGCGTCTCGATCTCGGTGGTGGTCAGTTCGAGGTCGCGCGTCACCTCGTAGCCGAGCAGCAGCGATATCTCGCGCAGCAACCGCCGGAAGCCGGCCGTGGACGTCTCCTTGTTGCGCATGATCGTGAGCTTGTGCTGGACGAGCGGATGGTTGACGACTGTCACGCCCTGCATGCGAGGCTCCTCAATTTTCGGCTTTGGCTTAAACTAGTGGCTCACCGCGCGAGGGGAAACCCGGCAAACGGTTTCAACACACAGTTTCGTCGGCTGCAGGAAGCGCTCTGGCGCGAACCCGTGCTGCTGGCTACCGCTTCTTTTCCAGCCTTGCGAGCAGCGCCGCCTTCGTCTTGCGATCGACGAAGGCCGCTTCGATTGCCGTGCGCGTGAGCGCTGCCAGGCCTTTCGCGTCCATGCCGAAATCCTTCGAGGCGATGTCGTATTCGCGTTTCAGGCTGGTGCGGAAATAGGGCGGGTCGTCGGAATTGAGCGTCACCTTGCAGCCTGCCTCGCGCAGCTCAAGGAAAGGATGCTCGGCAAAGCTGTCGAACACTTTCAGCGCAACGTTTGAGCCCGGGCAGATTTCCAGCACCACGCCCTCTTCGGCAATGCGCTTCACCAGGTCCGGGTTCTCGATCGCGCGCACACCATGGCCGATGCGCGCGGGCCGGATGTGGTCGAGCGCGTCGCGCACGCTTTCCCACCCGGCGAGCTCGCCGGCATGCACGGTGATGCCGAGCCCAGCCTCGCGCGCGATCTCGAAGGCGCGGTCGTAATCCTCGAGATTGCCGAAACGCTCGTCGCCGGCCATGCCGAAACCGGCGACCAGCGCATTGCCGCAGCGCGCCGCGAAACGTGCCGCAGCCTCGACCGCCTCGACGCCGAAATGGCGGATGCCTGTGACGATCAAGCGGCCTTCGATGCCGGTTTTCGCCCTGGCGCGGGCGACCCCTTCGCCGAGCGCGTTGGTGTAGGCCAAGGGCGTCAGCCCGGCGGATTTCGCATGATCCGGCGAAATGAATATCTCGGAATAGATGGCGCCGTCGCGCGCTAGGCTGGACAGATAATCCTCGGCGAGGCGTGCGTAGTCCTCCTCCGAGCGGAACAGGCCGGCGGAAAAATCGTAAGCCCCCAGGAAGCTGGTGAAATCATGCCAGACAAAGGCGCCGTCGCGGATGAAAGGCGTGGTGACGGCGCCGTATTTCGCCGCCTGCCTTGCGACCAGATCGGGCGAAGCCGCACCTTCGATATGACAGTGCAGTTCCGCTTTTGGCACCATCCATCCGTTCCGCAACAGCCTTCGACGAAGCGCGGCGCAAGACCGCGGCGGCCAACATAGCGCCCACCCGGTTGATCGGCTATGGTCCGGCCGGTTTTGAACGGTACACAAAAATGTCAGTCGAGCGTGCGACCGCAACGGGCGGCATGGAATCGTCCTACGGGTTCCGGGACATCGAGCCCGGCGACAAGCAGGCCATGGTCAACACGGTCTTCGACCGGGTCGCCAACCGCTACGATCTGATGAATGATCTGATGTCCGGTGGCCTGCACCGCCTGTGGAAGGACGGTATGGTCGCCTGGCTGAACCCGCCGGCCAGGGCCGGCTGGAAAAGCCTCGACGTCGCCGGAGGCACCGGTGACATCGCCTTTCGCATCATCGATGGCTCGCGCCGGAACGCGCATGTGACGGTGCTCGACATCAACGGCGCGATGCTTTCGGTCGGGCGCGAGCGGGCCGAAAAGCGAGGGCTCCAGGAAAATCTCGATTTCGTCGAAGCGAATGCGGAAGAGCTGCCGTTTGAAGATTGCCGCTTCGACGCCTATACGATCGCCTTCGGGATCCGCAACGTGCCCGATATCGGCAGGGCACTGGCCGAGGCCTACCGCGTGCTGAAGATCGGCGGACGCTTCCTGTGCCTGGAGTTTTCCGATGTCGAGACGCCGATGCTCGACAGGGTCTATGAGGCCTGGTCGTTCAACGTCATTCCCGAAATCGGCCGCCTGGTCGCGGGCGACCGCGAGCCGTACGCCTATCTGGTGGAATCGATCCGCAAATTCCCCAATCAAGCGAATTTTTCGGCCATGATCTCCCGCGCCGGTTTTGCACGCGTGAGCCACCGCAACTATTCGGGCGGCATTGCCGCGCTGCACTCCGGCTGGAAGCTTTGACGGGCGCGTCGCGATGAGCTCGGTCGGCGCTTTCCTGCGGCTGACGCATGCCGGCTGGGTGCTCGTGCGCTCCGGCGTGGTGGCGGCGCTGCCCGGAGAGGAGCTTTCCGGCCTGCCGCGGCTCGGCTGGCGGATCGCCAGGCTCCTGACGCGGCGCAGCGCGCGCCGGCGCGAACGCACCGAACGCATCGCCGACGCCGTTGCCCGGCTCGGCCCATCCTACGCCAAGCTCGGCCAGTTCCTCGCCACCCGCCCCGATGTCGTCGGGCCCGACCTTGCCGCCGATCTCGCAGCGCTGCAGGATCGGATGGAGACGTTTCCGCGCGCCGCGGCGGTCGCCGCGATCGAAGGCTCGCTCGGCGCGCCGGTCGACAAGCTTTTCCTGAGCCTTGGCGAGCCCGTCGCGGCGGCTTCGATCGCGCAGGTGCATGCGGCCGAAATCGCGACGCCCGACGGCCCCCGCAAGGTCGCGGTGAAGGTGATCCGCCCGGGCGTGCGGCGCCGCTTCTTCCGCGACCTCGAAAGCTACTTTCTCGCGGCGCGGCTGCAGGAGCGGTTCGTCCCTTCGTCGCGGCGGCTGAAGCCGGTCGAGGTCACGCAGACGCTGGCACAGACCACCAAGATCGAGATGGATATGCGGCTCGAGGCGGCGGCGCTGTCCGAGCTCGGCGAAAACACGAAGGAAGACGAAGGCTTTCGCGTGCCGGCGGTCGACTGGGCGCGCACCGGCCGCGACGTGCTGACGCTCGAATGGATCGACGGAATCAGGCTGAGCGACGTGGCTGCGCTGCGGGCCGCCGGCCACGACCTCAAGGCCATCGCGGCGACGGTGGTGCAGTCTTTCCTGCGGCACACGCTGCGCGACGGCTTCTTCCACGCCGACATGCATCCCGGCAATCTGTTCGTCGAGCCGGACGGCAAAATCGTCGCGGTCGATCTTGGCATCTCCGGCCGGCTCGGCAAGAAGGAGCGGCGCTTCCTCGCCGAGATCCTGCACGGCTTCATCACCCGCAACTACCGCCGCGTGGCGGAAGTGCATTTCGAAGCCGGCTATGTGCCGCGCACGCATGACGTCGCAGCCTTTGCCCAGGCGATCCGCGCCATCGGCGAGCCGATCCACGGCCAGCCGGCCGAGACGATCTCGATGGCGAAGCTGCTGATGCTGCTGTTCGAAGTCACCGATCTGTTCGACATGGCGACGCGGCCCGAGCTGGTGCTGCTGCAGAAGACCATGGTGGTGGTCGAAGGCGTGGCGCGCCTGCTCGATCCGCATTTCAACATGTGGAAGACGGCCGAGCCGGTGGTCGGCAACTGGATCGCCGGCAATCTCGGACCGTTCGCCCTGCTGACGGATGCGCGCGACGGCGCTTCCGCCCTGCTGTCGCTGGCCCGCCAGGCGCCGGACCTTGCCGCGCGCACCGAGAGGCTGACGCGCGAGATCGACCTGATGGCTGAGCAGGGGCTTCGCCTTGACGACGCCACCGCGCGCAAGATCGGCAAGGCCGAGGCGCGCGCCAGCCGCTGGGGCCGGCTGGCGCTCTGGGTGATCGCGTTGACACTGATCTGGATCGCCTGGCACCTGGCTTGACTGCATTGACTGCAATGCTAGCAGTGCTTACATCTCTACGTCTGGAGGTGTTGCGATGCCGACCCTTACTATCCGCAATGTGGATGAAGAGACAAAGACAGCGTTGCGCTTTCGCGCAGCCCGGCACGGAGTCTCGGTGGAACAGGAAGTGCGGATGATAATCCGCAAGGCCGTCGCCGAAGACGTCGACAAGCCCCAGGAAGAAAGTTGGTTTCGGGCCATCCGCCGGATGGTCGAGCCCCACGGGGGGTTTGAGATCGAGCTTCCGGAGCGTGGCCCGGCCAGAGAGCCTCCAAAGTTCGACTGACCATGTTCGTACTGGACACGACTGTCGTATCGGAGGCGTTCAAGGCCAATGCCAACGCTGGTGTCGTGCTCTGGATGGATTCGTTCGTGGCTCAGTCCTACGTCAGCGCGATGACAAAGGCAGAGCTGCTGTTGGGTTTGGCGGCGATGACGGATGGGAAACGCAAGGCGTCGTTGAACAACGTCCTCGAAGCGTTTTTCGACCGGCTCAAGACCCCAATACTCGCCTTCGGAAGCCGAGAGGCGGAACTCTACGCCCCGATCGTGCTACAAAGGCGCCTTCTCGGGCGTCCCATCGACGAATTCGATGCGCAGATCGCGGCAGTTGCCCGCTCCCATGGCTTCGCGGTCGTTACGCGCAACGTTCGCGACTTCGAAAACTGCGGTGTCGAAGTCATCAACCCTTGGGAGGGGGCATGAGTCTCTCCGGCAAGCGCATCCTGCTGATCATCAGCGGCGGCATCGCCGCCTACAAATCGCTCGACCTGATCCGTCGGCTACGCGAGCGCGGCGCTGCGGTGCGCTGCGTGATGACAAAAGCCGCGCAGGAGTTCGTAACGCCGCTCTCGGTGGGCGCGCTGTCGGCCGACCATGTGTTCAGCGAGCTGTTCGAGCGGCGCGACGAGCAGGATGTCGGACATATCCGCCTGTCGCGCGAGGCGGACCTGATCGTGGTGGCGCCGGCGACGGCCGACCTGATGGCCAAGCTCGCCAACGGGCTCGCCGACGACCTTGCATCGGCCGTGCTGCTCGCCACCGACAAACGCGTGCTGATGGCGCCGGCGATGAACCCGCGCATGTGGGCGCACCCGGCGACACGGCGCAATGTGAAGACGCTCACAGCCGACGGCTTGCTGTTCGTCGGGCCGAACAGCGGCGAGATGGCCGAGGCGCGCGAGGCCGGCGAAGGGCGCATGGCCGAGCCGCTGGAGATCGTGGCTCGGATCGAGGCGCTGCTTGACGACCGGCCGAAGCCGCTGGCCGGCCGGAAGATCGTCGTTACCTCCGGGCCGACGCATGAGGCGATCGACCCGGTGCGCTACATTGCCAACCGCTCGTCGGGAAAGCAGGGACATGCGATCGCGGCGGCGCTGGCGCGGCTGGGCGCCGACGTGCATCTCGTTTCCGGCCCGGTGTCGATTCCCGACCCGGCGAGCGTGACCACCATCCGCGTGCAGAGCGCACGCCAGATGCAGCGGGCGGTAGAGCAACTCCTTCCCGCTTCTGCCGGCATCTTCGTGGCCGCCGTCTCCGACTGGCGAACGGACAGCGAGGCGACAGCCAAGATCAAGAAGCAGCCGGGAAGCGATGCGCCGGTGCTGAAGATGGTCGAGAACCCGGACATTCTTGCCGGTATCGGCCACCACAAGCAGCGGCCCTATCTCGTCGTCGGTTTCGCCGCCGAGACGGACGATCTGGTGAAGAACGCCGAGGCCAAGCTCAGGAAGAAGGGCGCCGATTTCATCGTCGCCAATGACGTCTCGCACGACAGCGGCATCGGCGGGGCCGGCGGCGTGATGGGCGGCGACAAGAACCGCGTCAAGATCGTTTCGAAGGCCGGCGTCGATGAATGGCCGGAGCTTTCCAAGGATGAGGTCGCCGAGCGCCTTGCCGCACTCGTCGCCGAAAAGCTCAAGACCGTGACGGTGTAATCAATGACAATCCCGACGATCGAGACGCCGCGGCTGTTGCTGCGGGGTTACCGCACGGACGATTTCGACGCCTATGCGGCGATGTGGGCCGATCCGGTCGTGACCCGCTTCATCGGCGGCAAACCGCTGTCACGCGAGGCATCGTGGGCGCGTTTCCTGCGCCAGCTCGGCGTGTGGCAGGCTTTCGGCTTCGGCTTCTGGGTCGTGACCGACAAGGCAAGCGGCGCCTTCCTCGGGGAGGCCGGTTTTCACGACCTGAAGCGCGAGCTCGAGCCCAGCATAGAGGGCGCGCTGGAGACCGGCTGGGGCTTCATCCCTTCCGCCCACGGCAAAGGCATCGCCACGGAGGTCGTCGGCGCCGTGGTCGCCTGGGGCGAAAAGAACCGGCCCGGCATGCGCATGGTGTGCATCATCGATCCCGACAACGCGCCGTCGCGTCGCGTTGCGGAAAAATACGGGTTTCGCGAATTCGCCCGCACCACCTATCACGGCGCAGCGTCGATGCTCTTCAGCCGGTAAGGAACCAATCGTCCCAGGCAAACAAGCTTTTCGTCCGCCGGTTCCGCCCGCGGCAAGCCCTGAGGCTTGCCGCGGGGCCGATGAAGCAGGCCAACGATCATCGAAGCGCTCGCTTTCTCAATTACCCAGTCGATCGAGACCGAAATCCGCGCCGTCAGGCAGCCTTCTCGACATTGTCAGGATCGCCGACGCCCTCGTTGATGAAGCTGCGCAGGCTTCCGTGGATCAGGCCGCCCCATGCGTCGGAGCAGACCTCGAAGCATTCGACTTCGGGCGCCAGGCCGACATGCGTGAAGCGAATCTCCGTCTGGCCGCCCTTGGGCGAGATCTCGAACACGATCGTCGTTCCCTTCCACTCGGTCTTGTCCGCGAGGAAGCTCAAATTGGCATCGACCACATGCCAGGCGACTTTCCCGCCGGGGACGAGCTCGACGACCTTTTGCCGGCTCTCATGCAGGTGCTTGTAACGATACGTCCATTCCTCGCCGAGCCGGTCGGTGCGGCCGTCGATGTTCTGGCCCCACCAGGCGCGTGGATTGTTAATCGCGTCGAAAGCCTCCATCGGAGATTTGTCCACCAGGATGGTGGCGGTGAAATGCTGCTCGTTCACGGTAGTCGTCCTTCTTCTTGATGACAGTGATGGGGGACGCCGCGGCGGACCAACCGCCGCGGCCAAAGCCTGGTCGGCGGGGCTCGGCCTACCGCCGATCAGCCGCAAGCCTTTGATCGAGCTGCTCCAGCACCATCGGCCAGGCGGCTTCGTGCTGCCGCGCCGCGGCCTCGCCGGCAAAACCGGCATGGGTCAGCTTGAGCAGGGTGCCGCCGCCCTTCGGCACGAGCTCGACCGTGACCACGGTTTCAGCCCCTTCGGTGCCGCCAGCGCCCGTGACCCAGGTCATCTCGACAAGCCGGCCCGGCTCCAGGCGGAGGAAACGGCCGTAGTGCGGGTGCCGCTCGGCGGCCGGCTTGTCCTCTGGCTGGTACACCGTCTCGAAAAAGAACGGCGCGTCGACGCGTGGCTGCATCAGCACGGTGCCCGGCTGCGCGAACCACAGGTCGAACCGCTCGGTCCAGGCGCGGAAGAGCTCGGTCGGCGTCGCGGCCATCAGGCGCTCTGCCTGCACCCGATGCGGGCGGCTCGAAAGATCGGGGATCGTGACGTCTTGCATGCCCGGCTCACCTGCCGGCGCCGTAGCGCTCGACATACTCCTTTTCGAGCTGCAGCACGTTCGCCCAGAAGCGCTGCGGCTTCCTGCCTTCGAGCACGTCGGCAAGCGCGTCGAAATGGGCGTGCCAGCCGCTCGAGACGCCGACCTGCTCGTCCATGTCCTTGAGCCGCTCGTGCGTCAGCACCAGCCGGACCTTGTCGCCTTCGGGGAACAGCTCGAACCTGACCTCGCTTTGATGCTCGCCGTTCGGCCAGGTGTAGGAAAGCACCCGCGGCGGATCGAATTCGGTGACCTTCACCGTGGCCTTGACGCCACCCTTGTCCATTTCCTTCCAGCGGTCCGGCGTCGGCTCGTCGGTGATGTTGGAGTGCTTGAAGAGAATCGTCGCGCTCGCATCACTGCGCAGCGTGTCGCCGGCGCTGAACCAGAGCATGCGCTTGTCGGCGTCGACGAGATAAGACCAGACCCGCTCGGCCGGCCCGGGCAAGAGACGCTCGATCTTCACGGTGGCGGGTGCGGTCTCGACCGCATAGGAGTTTTTCGAAACGGCGTTCATCACTTGCTCCTTTTGCGTTTCTTGTCGTCCTCGGCCTTGAGCAGGCCTTCCAGGACATCGAGCCGTTCGTTCCAGAACCGCTCATAGTAGGAGATCCACTGCTGCGCCTCCTGAAGCCGCGCTGCTTCCAGCCGGCACCGATGGGTCCGCCCTTCGATCGCCCTGCGCACGAGCCCTGCCTTCTCCAGCACCTTCACGTGCTTGGAGGCGCCGGCAAAGCTCATCTCGAACGGCGCTGCGAGGTCGCCGACCGTGCTTTCGCCCTTCGCCAGCCGATGCAGCATCGCGCGCCGCGTCGGATCGGATAACGCATGAAAGACGGCATCGAGCCGGGCGGATTGAAGTTCAACCATGTGGTTTAATATAGCGGCGGCAGATCGATTGTCAACCGATCGGTTTAATATTTTTGCAAAAGGAAATCGCGGGCACCCGAGGGCACCCGCGATCCGCTGCCTGAGCTGCTGTGTACCACGGCCGCAAAAAACGGCGGGGCTTGCCCCGCCGTCATGCGGACTTAAAACCGTTGGCCGTCAAGCCGACGGCTGCTTTGTCTTACGCAGATAAGGCAATATCGTGTCGAACGAGCCAAAACGTTTGACCGCATCCTCATTGGACACCGCAGCGGTGATGATCACGTCCTCGCCCTGCGTCCAGTTGGCGGGTGTCGCCACCTGGTGCTTTGCGGTGAGCTGGATCGAATCGATCGCACGCAGGATCTCGTTGAAGTTGCGGCCCGTCGTCATCGGATAGGTGAGGATCAGCTTGATCTTCTTGTCCGGTCCGATGACGTAGACCGAGCGTACGGTGGCATTGTCCGCGGGTGTGCGGCCGGCGGCCGATTCGCCGGCATCCTCGGGCAGCATGTCGTAGAGCTTGGCGACCTTCAGATCCTTGTCGCCGATCAGCGGATAGTCGACGCGGAAGCCGGTCGCCTTCTCGATGTCGCCCTTCCAGCGGTCGTGGTCGGAAACCGGATCGACCGAGATGCCGATGATCTTGGCGTTGCGCTTCCTGAACTCGCCTTCGAGCCCGGCCATCGTGCCGAGCTCGGTGGTGCAGACCGGCGTGAAGTTCTTGGGGTGCGAGAAAAGAACGGCCCAGCCGTCGCCGATCCAGTCGTGGAACTTGACCTCGCCATGCGTGGTCTCGGCGGTGAAATCGGGGGCTGTCTGGTTGATGCGAAGGCCCATGGGTCATCTCCTCATGTCGATCCGTCGGGCCGGATCATAGTGAAAAACAGCCCCCAGGCCAGCATGCGGCCGATGGTTTCGGCGCGCAATGCGAAATGACGTTCTCCCGCAAACGCCAAACGACAAACGCCAATCTCGGCAAATTATTCCGGAAGATGCCGGTCAGCGCCGCGCTAACTCCCCTCGTCTGCGGCAAGCTCCGCAACCGGCTTGCCCCAGGTCACGGCGCGGTAGTCGAAGCCGAACTCCAGCGTCGGCTTGACGATGCGGAAATAGGGCGAGAGATCGAAATCGCGCGGCGTGTAGAGCGAGTGGTGGCGGATGTGCAGGATCTCCTTGCGCGAATAGCTCGACTGCGCCGAGGCGTGCCCCTGCGGCGCGTGCGTGACCTGCGGCAGGATCGGATAGCGGATCTGGTCGTAGGCTTCCGCGATCAGCGTCGAGCAGATCGCCCGCGTCGGGTCGCCGGAACCGAAGGCGATCAGGCGGCGGCGCCAGCGTACCGGCACCGGCGGCGTCGGCAGGAAATAGCGCAGCATGTCGAAAATGTTCTTCAGATCGTATTTCAGCCCGAGACGCTGGATCATGAAACGAACCACATGGTCGCGGTCTTCCGGCGTCAGCCCGTTGGCGCGGCATATGCGTGTGTTGTAGGTGCGATATCGCGATAGCGGCACCGCGACGCAGCCCTCGCCGATATTGCATTCGACGAGGCGCGGCCGCTCGCTTCCGTCGGCCGGCATGGGCAGCGCATCGCCGATGTAGAGCGCGGCATGCGACCAGGTCGACTGCGTCAAATATTTGATCGCGGCGGAGATCTTCTGGTTGCCTTCGATCAGGAGCACGTCGCCCGGCTCGAGCGTACGGCGAAGCGTATCCGGGTCCGATGGCGTGTAGGGCTGGTAGCCCGAGGATTCCTCCTGCAGCCGCCTCGCCAGGAAGCGGCCGATACGGTCGAGCAGCGTGTCGTTCGCCAAAAATCCACCCCGGCTTCTCGGGTTGCAGCAAATCCCGCCGGAAAACCGGTGTCCGGCTCTCACGGATCTGCTTTTGAGCAGCGACTATAGCTGGACCTGAGGCGAGGTGAAGGCTGGCGGTAGACGTCAGGATGGGAAAGCCGGAGACCTGTTCCGTGTCCCTGCGATCCGCCATCTACGCCGCAACGGCCCGACGAGAGAGAGCACCGCCGCGATGATCTGGGCATTCGCCTTCGGCAATTTCGCGATCGGCATGGGCGCCTTCGTGGTCGTGGCAGTGCTGTCGCCGATCGCCGGCGACCTAGGCATGAGCAAGGCCGAAGCCGGCCTGGTGATGACCATCTACGCGCTGAGCTACGCCGTGCTGTCGCCGCTGCTGGTGTCACTTACCGGCAGGATCGACCGGCGCACCGTGCTGATCAGCGGCCTTGCGATCTTCGTCGCTTCGGCAGTGATCGCGGCGCTGTCGCAGTCGGCGCTGCCGCTCTATCTTGCCCGCGTGCTCGGCGCGGCCGGCGCCGGCATCGTCACGCCGATCGCGGCCAGCGTCGCATTTTCGGTGGCACCCCCGGAAGAGCGAGGCCGCGCCCTGTCGCGCGTCTTTGCCGGCATGACGCTGGCGCAGGCGCTCGGCCTGCCAGCCGGCGGCTTCCTCGGCTACACGTTCGGCTGGCAGTCGGTGTTCGTCGTGGTGGCCGTGCTCTGCGCCATCTCGCTGGCGCTCGTCATCGCGCTGGTGCCGCGCAACGTGCCGTCGCAGGCCGCTTCGCTCGGCACGCTCGGCGCGGCACTTGCCGACTGGCGCAGCATTCTTTCCGTGCTGGTGACCGCAAGCTTCACCGCGGCGGCCTATGCGGTCTATACCTACGTCGCGCCGCTGTTCGAGCAGACCATGGGTTTCGGCCGCGACGGCATCACGCTGATGCTGGTGGTCTATGGGTTGGGCGCAGTGGCCGGCAATTGGGCGGCAGGCTTCATCACCGACCGTTTCGGACCGTTCCGCTCGCTGCTCGCGATGGCGATAGCGCTTGCCTGCATCTCGCCGGTTTATTCGCTGTTGCCAATTCCCGTGCCGCTGCTGGTGACAACCGCAGCGCTCACGGCGTTTTTCGGCTGGGCCTTCATGGTGCCGCAGCAGGCACGGCTCGTGCAGCAGACGCCGCAACGACAATCGGTGGTGCTGTCGCTCAACGCCGCCGCCATCTATGTCGGCGCCTCGCTCGGCTCGGGCATCGGCAGTCTCGTCGCCGCAGGCTATGGGCTGCAGACGCTCGGCTTTGCCAGCGCCGCGTGCTGGCTGCTCGCGCTCCTGCACCTTGTGCTGTCGGAGAAACTCGCCCCGGCTCAGCCGGCCGCGACAAGCTCGGCGGCCGACGCCGCTGCTTCGCGATAGGCTTTCTCCAGCCGCGCCGCCAAATCTTTCGGCCGGGTGTCAAAAAGCCCACGCGCGGCATTCAGCGTTTCGCGGCCAAGGCTCTTTTCCTTGCGCCGGATCAGCTTTTGCAAGGCCGCGATCTCATTCTCGGAGCCGAGCGCTTCTTCGGCCTTGCCGATGAGATCGGAGATCACCGCCAGATCATTGAGATCGCCGAGCGCCGTCCCAAGCGCATCGGCCGCCTCCAGCCGCTTGCGACGCCCGTGCGGCCAGACATCGGCGAGCAGCGAGAGCTGCGCGGCATGCGCTTTCACGGCCTTGCGCAGATCATGGAAATCCACGGCGCGGCCGTTCTCGGTCGCCGCCTTCAACGCGCGCCCGGCGCGCTCGAGGGCTTGACGCGCGCCCGCCGAAAAGACCGCCGCCGCATCCTCCGTCTCGACCGCGCGGAAGCGGTCCGCCGCCGTTTGCCCCAATGCGAACGCGGCGAGCGCCGTCGCGATGTTCGCCTCGAGCAGCGCGTCTGCCGGCGCAGGGCAGCGTTCGGCTAGCCGGGCGCGCATCGCCTGCAGCCCGGCGGCTTCGTGCGGAAACTCGTGCAGGAAACGGTCGAGCGTCTCGACCAGCGCCGTCGCCTGGCGTGCGCCGGCGAGACTGCGGGAGATGTCGCGATAACGCGCATTCTCGGCCGCGTAGAAATCCTTGTTGGCGCTGCGCACCAGCCTGAGCAGCGCCCGGATCTTCTTGATACGCTTGCGCGTCTCGTGGATGCCGCTGCCCGGGTCGCTGCGCGCCTTTTCGAGCGAGGCTATCGCCCTGCCGATCTCGTCGGCGAGCAGGCGGCGCGTTTCGGCCGCAAGCGGCCGGCCCGGATCGACCCGCGCGCTCATCTGGCCAGTTCGGGCAGGCCGTGCCGCGCGAGCGAGGCATTGTAATATTCCGCCTGTCCGGTGACCTCGCGGCCAAGCCAGGCCGGCAGCATCTCATCCGGCACCTCGGCTTCCGTCTCGAGCTCCGCCACCACCAGGCCGGCCAGGACACCGGCAAAGACGTCGACCTCGTAGACATGGCCGCGATGCCGCACCAGATGCCGTGTCTTCTCGATCACGGAGCCGATGGCGAATTGCATCATCTCGCGCGCTTCGTGAGGCGGGATCGGATATTCGAACTCGTCGCGGATACGCTTGTCGCCGCCGAACTTGACGGTCAGCGTCGCCTCCGCGCCCTTGCGGATGCGCACCCGCACGGAGCGCTCGTTGGTCGAGGCGATGTAAAACTGGACGATCGCGATGCCCGGCTCGGCGAATTGACGCCAGTCGGACCGCGAAACCAGAAACTTGCGCTCGGCCTCCTTCGCCATGGCCCGGCACTTAAGCCGCCCCGGCTGTCACATTCAAGCAGCTTGACTTTAATCAATCGATTGATTAAAGTGTACGGCATGGTCAAGCCCGCCAGGAAATCCCCTGCCTCCGGACGCCAGCCGCTGACTTCCGCGTCCGAGCAGACCCGCATGGCGCTCGTGCATGCCGCGCTGAAGCTGTTTGGCGAGCACGGCTTCGACGGCACGTCCACGCGCGACATCGCCGCCGCGGCCAAGGCCAATATCGGCTCGATCGCCTATCATTTCGGCGGCAAGGAAGGCCTGAGGGCGGCCTGCGCCGAGTTCATCGTCGCGACGGTGAGAGGCCTCGCGACGCAGGCGACGATCTTCGAGCCGGTTGCCGAGACAAACGATGAGGTTGCCGCTCGCGCCCGCCTCGAGCTGGCGCTCGAGCGCATGGTGACCTTCATCGTCGCCAGGCCCGAGGCCGGCGAGATCGTGCAATTCGTCCTGCGCGAGCTGGCGCATCCGACCGCCGCGCTGGACATCATCTACGATGGCGTGTTCGAGCCGGTGCACAAGCGCCTGTGCGAGGTGTGGGCGGCTGCGACCGGCGAGCCGGCCGAAAGCGAACGCACGCGCATCACCGTTTTCACCATGATCGGCCAGGTCGTCTACTTCCGCATCGGCCGCGAGGCCGTGCGCCGCCGCATGGGCTGGAGCCAGGTCGGGCCGGCGGAAGCCGCGAAGGTCGTCGCGGTCGCCAAGGACAATCTCGCCGCCGTCCTTGCCGCGCGAAAGAGAGGCAGGCCATGAGCTTCGTCTGCGCCATTCCGCTCATCGCCTCGCTGATTTCGGGCTGCGCCGAGCCGGCCCCGCTCGCCGTCGGCTATGTCGAGGGCGAATATGTGCTGATCGCGCCGATCGAGGTTGCTGAGGTGCGCGCGGTCGCCGTGCGGCGCGGCGACCGCGTCGAGGCCGGCGCAACCCTTGCGACGCTGGAAACCGCCGACGCCGAGATCGCGGTCAGCCAGGCGGACGCTGCGCTGGCGCAGGCCGAAGCCCAGCTTGCCGACCTGAAGCTCGGCAAGCGGCCGGAAGAGATCGCGGTGCTGGAAGCCATGGTGCGCTCGACAAAAGCGCAGGCCGAGGAGGCCAGGCGCGTGCTCGCCCGCGTCACCGATCTGTTCGAGCGCGGGATCGCGACGCGTGCGCAGCTCGACGAAGCGACGACGCAGCTCGAAGTGGCCGAGGCGGCGATCGGCCAGGCCGAGGCCAATCTGGCCGTGGCCAGGCTGCCCGCGCGCGATGAAGCCATCAAGGCCGCCGGCGGCGCGGTCGCGCAGGCGCAGGCCGCGCTCGACCAGGCGCGCTGGCGGCTGTCGAAACGAACCATCACCGCGCCGGCCGCCGGGCGCATCGACGATCTGGTCCGCAACACCGGCGACATTGCCGGCCCGAGCGCGCCGGTGCTGTCGATGCTGCCGGACGGCGCGGTGAAGCTCACGCTCTACGTGCCCGAGCCGCAATTCGCCTCGATCGCGGTCGGCAGCCGGCTGTCGGTGCAATGCGACGGCTGCCCGGACGGGCTGGTCGCGCGCGTCTCCTACGTGTCGCCCAGCCCCGAGTTCACGCCGCCGGTCATCTACTCGCTCGAGACGCGCCAGAAGCTCGTCTACCTGGTCGAGGCCAAGGTCGAGAATGACGGCAGGCTGCAGCCGGGGCAGATCGTGGATGTGAGGCTAGGGCAGTGAGGCAGTAAGGCAGTATGTGAGCAGATCACGCGAGTATGGGAGTGAGGCGAGGCAGACTGCCAGTCCCCTGCTGCCTACTCCGCTACTGCCTTACTGCCCTACTCCCCTCAGCGGAGCGGCAGGATGGACGCCATCAACGTCAAAGACCTCGTCAAACGCTTCGGCGACAAGACCGTCGTGGACCACGTGTCGATGACGGTTGCGCAAGGTGAGATCGTCGGCTTTCTCGGGCCCAACGGCTCGGGCAAGACGACGACGATCCGCATGATGTGCGGCTTGCTGACGCCCGATGCAGGCGAAGGCGAGGTGCTGGGCCACGACCTGCGCACCGAGGCGCTGAAGATCAAGCGCGAGGTCGGCTACATGACCCAGCGCTTCTCCTTCTACGAGGACCTCACCATCGAGGAAAACCTTATGTTCGTGGCACGGCTCTACCAGCTGAAGCCGGCTGCCGAGCATGTCGCGAGCACGCTCGCGGAGCTCGGCCTTACCTCGCGCCGCACGCAGCTCGCCGGCACCTTGTCGGGCGGCTGGAAGCAGCGGCTGGCGCTCGCTGCCTGCATCATGCATCGCCCAAAACTGCTCCTGCTCGACGAGCCCACGGCCGGCGTCGATCCGAAGGCGCGACGCGAGTTCTGGGACGAGATCCACCGCCTCGCCCGCGGCGGGCTCACCGTGCTCGTCTCCACCCACTACATGGACGAGGCGGAGCGCTGCCACCGCATCAGCTACATCTCCTACGGCAGGATGCTCGCCAGCGGCACCGTCGAGGAGGTGGTGAGGAATTCCGGCCTCGTCACCTTCGTGGTCGAAGGACCGCGGCTGGACGAGGTTCAGGCAGGGCTCGCCGGCAAGCCCGGCGTCGAGCAGGTCGCACCCTTCGGCACCACGCTGCATGTCGTCGGCTCGGACCGCGCCGCGCTGGAGGCGACGCTGAGGCCGGTCGGCGAGCGGCCCGGAACGACGGTCGCGCCCGGCGAGACGAGCCTGGAAGACGTTTTCATCCAGTTCATGGGCGCGTCGCGGGACAACATGCAATGAGCGCCGTGTCGAACATTCCTTCTCCCCGTTCACGGGGAGAAGGTGGCCCGAAGGGTCGGATGAGGGGCGGCGCCGAGCTCTCAAACGTTGGCGATATGCGCCCTCTCCTGAGAACGCGCCGCCGCCCCTCATCTGCCTGCCGGCATCTTCTCCCCGTAAACGGGGAGAAGACCGAATGCCGCGAGGCCGCAGCATGAACCGGTTCTTCTCCTTCGCCCGGCTCGCCGCGCTGCTGATGAAGGAGTTCATCCAGATGCGGCGCGACCGCATCACCTTCGCCATGATGCTCGGCGTGCCGCTGGTGCAGCTGCTGCTGTTCGGCTTCGCCATCAACAGCGATCCGAAGAGCCTGCCGGCCGCGCTGGTGGCGACCGCCAACGACCACTACACGCGCGCCATCGTCTCGGCGCTGCAGATGACCGGCTACTACCGGTTCGACCATGTGGCCACGAGCGCGGCCGAGGCCGACATGCTGCTTGCCAAGGGCGACGTCGCCTTCGTCGTCACCATCCCATCCGACTTCGCCCGCCGCATCGACCGGGGCGACGCCCCGCAGATCCTGATCGAGGCCGATGCGACCGACCCGTCCGTCGCCTCCGGCGCCATCTCGACACTCTCCACCGTCGCCGCGCAGGCGCTGCTGCGCGAGCTCGGCACCGAGGCCGAAGCCGCCGCCGCGGCAGCGTCCCAGCTCCAGGTGGTCGTCCACCGCCGCTACAATCCGGAAGGCATCTCGCAATACAACATCGTGCCGGGCCTGCTCGGCGTCATCCTGCAGATGACCATGGTGATGATGACGTCGATGGCGCTCACGCGCGAGACCGAGCGCGGCACCATGGAGAACCTGCTCGCCATGCCGGCCTCGCCGGTCGAGATCATGCTCGGCAAGATCCTGCCCTATCTCGTCGTCGGCGGCGTGCAGGTGGCGGTCGTGCTCACCACCGCCAAGCTGCTCTTCGGCGTGCCCTTCATCGGATCGATGTCGCTGCTGCTCTTTGCCATACTGATGTTCGTTCTGGCGCTGGTGCTGCTCGGCTACACGATCTCGACGGTGGCGCGCACGCAGATGCAGGCGATGCAGCTCACCTTCTTCTTCTTCCTGCCCTCGATCCTGCTCTCCGGCTTCATGTTCCCCTATCGCGGCATGCCGGGCTGGGCGCAGATTTTTGGCGAGATCCTGCCGCTCACGCACTTCCTGCGCATCATCCGCGCGGTGATGCTGAAGGGTGCGAATTTCAGCGCCATCGCGCCCGAGATCGGCTGGCTCGCGATCTTCATCCTGGTCTTCGCGGCCCTGGCGTTGGTGCGGTTCAGGCGCACGCTGGACTGAGGCAGTTTCGGCGCGGTACGACCCCAGCCATATTCGATCTAGGCAATTTCTTCACGCGCGCCGTCGCGAACAACCTGGTTCGTCGGCCCGCTCCGCCTGGCGCTGCCATAGGTGGCGAGCAGCGCGCCGGCGAAATAGACGAGCAGGCAAAGAAGCGTGGCAGGCGCATAATCGACGCGGCCCTCCACGAACTGCAATGCGAAGACGAAAAGCGGCCCCAGCGCAGTCACCGCGCCGATGGTGATGGTCGGGACCAGCGCGATCGCCCTCTGCACGGCGTAGAGCGGGAACGCCATGATGACCAGCCCGACCCCCACCGCAAAAGCGATGTCGCCGACGGGCACGGCCTCCTTGAAGTCGAGGCCGGCCGCGTAGCCGGCAATCGACAGCAGGATGTAGAGCGGGAAGCGCACGCTGAACTGCGTCAGAGGCTCCACGCCGACAGCGTTCATGTGATAGCTGAACAGCAGCATCGCCATGCTGATGATGCCGGAAGCCACGACAAGCGCGATGCCGAGCAGCGCCACCAGCAGGTCGCCGCGCACAAAACCCGAAAGGCCGGCGGCCGTGACGACCGACAACGCCACGACCCCTGCCCCGATCAGCAGATTGCCCCAAAGCTCGACCGTGTTGCGGGCCGGCGCGGCATAAGGCACGCGCAACCACGCGGCGACCAGCCCGGTCAGCGGCAGGGTGCCGGAGAATATGGCGAAGGCGACGGCCGGCTCGATGAGCTGTATGCCCAGCAGATAGGCGATCCAGCTCAGCGCCGAGGTGACGTTCATGCCGAGCAGCGCCTGCTTGTGGCTCAGGGCAAGCGTGATCTGGCTCCTTCGCCGAGCGAAGATCCAGGCGAGGCCGGCCACCGTGCTGATGCCGAAGATCAGGCTGCCGATCAGGAAGGAATCCATGCGCTGGAACAGGCCGCCGAAGAAGACGGCCTGGACGGCTTCCAGGATCACGAAGGTGAAGCACCACAACAGGCCTTGCATGCCGGCTCCCGTTCGTCGCAGAGGCGATAACTAGAGGCGCCGGCGCAGGCCGAGAAGGCTTTGTGAGTCACACTTCGATTGGGCCAGCGCTCGAACGTCGCAGCTCAACAGGGCGACAGGGGGCGTGCGGCGCTGACGCCAGCTTCAGGAAGATGCGGTCTTCCTTCAGGATGAAACGCTCCCGCTGCGCGAATGCATAATTCTGCTGGCCGAGCGGATCGGCCGCCAGGCGCGCGCGGTAGGTTTCGTAGGCCGCCAGGCTGTCGATCGTGTAGACGCCGTAGGCCGTCGTGGCGGAGCCTTCGTGCGGCGCGAAATAGCCGATCAGATCGGCGCCGTTGCGCGGGATCGCCTGACCCCAGACGCGGGCGTATTCGGCGAACGCGTCCTTGCCGAACGGATCGATCTCGTAGCGGATGAAGCATGCGATGCTCATGCGGGTTCCTCCAGCCGATACTTCGATCGGCATCGAATTGATTTGGCTTTCTGCCGGCTATGATCGGCGGCCGTTCAGACCGGCCACCAGGATTTGGCGCATTCGCGCGCGACGTCAGTGCGGCTGAGACCAAGATCGTCAAGCAGATGGTCGTCGAGCTCAGCCAACGCCTGTCTCTGCCGGTAGCGGCCGTAGGCCCGCGCGAGGAACGAGCCGAGCGCGTACGCAATCCGGAACAGCGGATCGAAGCCTGCGCGGCTTCGGCCATCACGGGTGGAGAAAATGTCGGTCATGGTGAGCCTCCTGACATGCGGCGAACATAGCGATTGCAGCGCGAAGATGCTTCGACTATGGTCGAACTATGGATGTCACAGGGTTGCGGCGTATGCAGCCTGGAGGCGCAATGCGTGAAGGCCCCGATCTCGCAAGGATAGCCAGCCTGGTGGGCGACCCGGCCCGCGCCAGCATGCTGACCGCACTGGTCGGCGGCACGGCGCTGACCGCATCGGAGCTGGCGCTGGAGGCAGGCGTTTCGCTGCCGACCGCCAGCTCGCACCTGGCAAAACTTTCCGAGGGTGGCCTGCTCGCCGCGTCGAGCCAGGGCCGGCATCGCTACTTCCGGCTTTCCGGACCGCAGGTTGCCGGCATGCTGGAAGCGATCATGGGCGTCGCCGAAACGGTCGGCCCGAAACGTGCGCGCCCGGGGCCGAAAGACGAGGCCATGCGCGAGGCGCGTGTCTGCTACGATCACCTCGCCGGTGCGCAGGCGGTCAAGATGCTCGACCGCTTCGTGGCGGAAGGGATCGTGCTGCCCGATGGCGACAGGCTGGTGCTCGGGCGCAATGCCGCGCCCTTCTTCGCTGCGCGCGGGATCGACGTCGCCGAATTGTCAGGCTCCCGCCGGCCGCTCTGCCGTTCCTGCCTCGACTGGAGCGTCCGCCGCTCGCATCTCGCCGGCACGTTGGGCGCGGCGATACTCGATCGCGTGCTTAAGCAGAAATGGGCACGGCGCGAGCCCGGCAGCCGCGCCGTGCGTTTCACGCCGACTGGCCGCCAGGCTTTTGCCAAGGCATTTCTGGGCTAGGGTGGGTGGGCGTCCCGCCCGCCACGGCGACGATCTGCTGCCGCTCCGCTACTCCGCTGCCTGCAAGTTGATCTTGCTCTCGGCAAGCGCCGTCAGCTTCTTGTCGGTCGCCTTCTCCTCGTCGAGGTTCTTCTTCAGCACCGCCGCGCAGTCCTCGCGGCCAAGCTGCTTGGCCCACTCGACCAGCGTGCCGTAGCGGGTGATCTCATAGTGCTCGACCGCCTGCGCGGCGGCGATCAGCGCTGCGTCCAGCACCTGCTTGTCGTCGACCTCCCCGGCCACCTCGCTGGCTTCCTCGAGGATGCCGTCGATGGCCGGGCAGTCGACGCCCTTGGCCTTCACGCCATGCATCTCGAAGACCTGCTCCACCCGCTCGATATGCCCTTCGGTCTCCTGCAGATGCTGTTCGAAACCGGCCTTCAGCATCGGGTTGGTCGCCTTGTCGATCATGTCGGGCAGCGCGTTCTTGATCTCCTTCTCGGCGTAATAGACGTCGCGCAGCGTGTGCACGAAGAGATCATCGAGCGATTTGATGTCCTTCGAAAAGAAACCCATGTCGTCGTCCTTCCTCAATCCTGTTCGCGGGAAAACTGACGTTTCCGCCGGCGCCGCGAGCCGGCCGGCGTCCGTCCCGCCCCGTGCCCTTCCGAACGCGCCCCGGTGCGGAGCGTTCCAAAGCGTGATCAAAGCGCTGACGATGCCGCCTGCACCTGCCGGCACGCCGAACTGTTGCGGCGAAGACACGCTCGCAGCCCTTCCGCCGCGCCTCGCCGAAATGCCGCGAAGAATCCGGATTTCAGCCACGAATCAAAGGCTTCTCGGACAGAAGATTAATGTCGCGTTCACCGCTTATTCACGGCTGCCGCGTATGATGCCCACCAATCGGAAGGGACATCCGAGCATACAGGGACAGGGTCATGAGTATCTGGAAATTCTTCGCGCACGGCGCATCGGCACTCCGCGAGTTCGTCTCGCCAACCTATCGGCCCGAGCGCCATTACATGCGCGGCCCCGGCCCGGCCTGCGCCCGCCGCAATATGATGCAGACGGTCGGCGCCCGCTGACGCCTCGCTGAACAACACGCTGATCGACGGCGCCGCTTCGGCGCCGTTTTCATTTTTCGCGGCCGTTGCCGATCCACTGTCAAACGGTGGACAAAATCGGTTAACCATATATCCCTCTGAGCAAATCCAGGAAAGCCGGCGCCGGTTTTCCGGGTGGATTTGCGCCGGAGCCAGAGCTGCGCGTTCAAGCGAAAGCGCTCCGGGCCGGCGTGCTGTGGAGGGACGGGTTGGCTGGCGTTTTGAGGCGGGTATTTCTGGGGGTGGCGGGGCTCGCGCTTGCCGCACTCTCTTTGCCTGACGCCCTGCCGTTCGCGATCGACCTCGCCGACCGGCTGGAAGAGCGCGCCTTCGGCACCGGCCTTCCTGCGGCGGAGGAGCTCGGCGAGCTCGCCGGGCGCTGCCAGGTCACGCAGGTCTTCGGCCCGGAAGTGCTGCTCTGCCCGCAGGCCTTGCCGATCGAGGCTTTCTCGCCGCATCTGGCTTCCGCCCTCGTCGCCTCGGAAGACCGCCGCTTCCTTGCCCATGGCGGCGTCGACAAGGCCGGCATATTGCGCGCCATGGCCGGCCAGCTGCATGTGCTTCCGGCCAGCGGCGGCTCCACCATCACGCAGCAGCTGGCACGCACGCTCTTCCTCGACCCGGCTGACGACGTGGTGATGCGCAAGGCGCGTGAATGGGTGATCGCGCGGCGGCTGGAAAGCGTGCTGGACAAGCCGGCGCTGCTTGCCGCCTATCTCAACGTCGCGCCGCACGCGGCAAGCCTGTTCGGCTTCGAGAGCGCTGCCCGGCATTTCTTCGGCAAGCACGCGCGCGACCTCGGCGTGATGGAATCGGCGATGCTGGTGGCGATGCTGCCGGAGCCGAACGGCTTCGAGCCGGCCGCAGCACCCGAGAAGCTGGTCGCTGCCACGACCCGCGTCATCCGCTTGATGCGCGATCAGGAATTCATCACCGCGGCCGAGGCGAGCGACGCCGTCGCCGAGGCGAAACAGCGGATCGGCAAGAAGCGCCTGTTCTCCGGCGACCGCGCCTTGCGGGCGAGCGCGCGCCGGCCATTCGAATATCGCCGCGTGCGCGACCTCGCCGTCGAGCAGGCTGCCGGCCGCGGCGTCGAAGACCCGTCGCGGCTCTTCCTGACGCTCGATCCGGACTTCCAGGCCATGGCCGATCGCGTCGCCGACGATACGCCGCCCGGCTACCGCGCTTCCGTCCTCCTCATCGACCCGCGCAGCGACGTGCTCGCCGTGGCCGGTCCCGACTATGCCTCGGTCCAGTACAATGCAGCTTTCCACGGCGAGCGATCGCTGGGCTCGCTGGGCAAGACGCTGGTGCTGGCGGCGGCGCTCGCAACGCCGGGCCTTGCCGACCGCTCCTTCTCGACCGCGCCGCTCGACGGCTATTCGCCGCGTGAGGATAGCCGCTGGTGCCGCGGCAAGATGAAAATCCCGGAGGCGCTGGCGCATTCCTGCAACCGGCCCTTCGTGCGGCTCGCGTCGCTGACGCGTGCAGCGATCGCGAAGCTGACCCGCGATTTCGGCTTCGCGGTTCCCGACAATGTGCTGCTGACGCCGACCGGCGGGGTTCACGGCAACCCTTATTCGGTCGCGCGCATGTTCGCCGCTTATGCCAATGGCGGCTGGCTGAAGGAGCTCAACGCGTTTGCCGGCGCGCTCGATGGCGACGGCCGGCTGCTCGACGCCGCGGCCGCCCCGCTGCCGCGCCGCGTGATCGGCGCCAAGGTGGCCGAGCGCCTGGCGCTCGACCTTCGCCGCCCCGTCACCACGACACACGGCACGGCGCGCGCTGCCGGCGGAAAACACCAGGCGGCGCATGTCTCGGGCAAGACCGGCACGAGCAATGACGGCCGCGATGCGTGGTTCGCCGGCTTCACCGAGGATTTCGTCGGCGTCGTCGCCGCGCAGGCCACGGGGAAAAGCGGGACGCAAAGCGGCGGCGGCTACCCCGCCGCCAGCTTCGGCAACATTGTCGACACTTACTGGACCGAAAAGAACTGGCGCCTTGTCAACGAGACCGCCCCGGCGCTGGGACCCGTCTGGCGCTGGACCGGAGCGCGGCTGCACACGCTCGTCCCGGAAGCCGGCCGGCTCATTGCCATGATCCTGCTCGCTGCCTTGCTGCTCAAGAGCCGCCGGGGCCGCCGGGCTGTTCCCGCGACAAAGGGCGGCGAGCGACTTCCCGGCTCCGGCGCGCAGCCCCATGCGGTCGAGCCGGCCTGGTCGGCACCAGGACCGGAGCGCGATCGGCCCCTCGCCGGCGATAAGCAAGGCGGCGCGGCGGCGCGTGCCATGGCGCGGCCACTCGCCGGCTCCGACGCGCTGAAGGCCTATTTCGGGGTGGCTCCGGCCGACGCCTTACGGCCCGACACAGACAAATAGGCGCGCGGGCTCGCCCGCCGCCTCGCCGAGCGTCAGGCAATCCTTGCCCATGCAAAGCTGCCAGCCGCCGGACGTTGCACCTGACGCAGCAAGGACGATTTCCTTCTGCGCCGGCAGGCTGGGCGAATAGGCCCACCGGCCGTTCTCAAGTACGGCGCCGTCCGGCGGCTCCATTCCGGCGCCCGATCCCTTCACCCGCGCCTCGACGATCTCCAGCCGGTCGCCGGCGATCCGCCAGTCCTCCTCCCAGCGCGTCTTCTCGACCGAATGCGTCCAGGACAGCGTGAAGGCGGTGACGGCGAAAGTCGTGACTTTTCCGACGGCGAGGAGACAGAGGCTCAAGCGTGCGCCCCCTCCACCACGCTTCGCATGGTCCCCCTCCCCCGCTTCGCAGGGGAGGAACCAGAGCAAATCCAGGAAACGTGGAAACCGGTTTTCCGTCCGGATACCGGCGGGGGACCCCGCCGTTTTTGCGCAAAAAACAGAGACTTAGAGAATTTTCGCGATTCTATGAATCGTGAAAATGCTCTAACGACAGCGGCCGCCCGCGACCTTGATCCTCCCCCGTTTACGAGCGAGTGGGACCGCCGAAGGCGGTGGAGGGGGCGCCCTGCGCTCACGCCGGCATCACCTTCTGCCGCGTCCGCCACCAGTGCCACAGGAACAGCGCCGCGGTCATCGCGAAGCCGATCTCATCGGTGAGGGGCAGGGCCGTGACCAGCGCCGCGCCGGCCGCGAAGGCAACCAGTCTCTCCCACCACGCCAGGCGCCCGATGAGGAAGCCGACCACCGCCGCTCCCCAAAGCACGATGCCGAGTGACGCCTTGGCAAGCACATAGGCGACTTCGGTCAAATAGCCCCATTCGGCCGCGATCGGCCCGCCCTGCTGGAGCATCAGCGCCGGCGTGTAGACGGCCATGAATGGCACCACGTAGCCGGCGATCGCAAGCTTGCTTGCCTCGACCCCGATCCTGGTGCCCGACGTCTTGGCCATGGGCGCGGCGGCGAAGGCGGCGAGCGCCACCGGCGGCGTCAGGTCGGCCATGATGCCGAAATAGAAGACGAACATGTGGCTGACGATCAGCGGCACGCCGAGCTCGAGCAGCGCCGGCCCGGCAAGGGAGGAGGTGATGATGTAGTTGGGAATGGTCGGGATGCCCATGCCGAGGATCAGGCAGGTGAGCATGGTCAGGATGAGCGACAGCAGCAGATTGTCCCTGCCGATCGCGATGATGGCGCCGATCAGCGTCGAGGCGATGCCGGTGAGCGTCAGCGTGCCGATGACGATGCCGACGATGGCGCAGGCAATGCCGACCGGCAGGGCGTTCTTGGCGCCCTCCGCGAGGCTTTCCACGCAGATCTTCAGGGTCTCGCGCCCGCCCCGGAACAGCAGGCAGGCCAGCACCAGGCCGCCGATCACCAGCGCCAGCACATTGACCCCGAAGCGCATGAAGGCCGCAGCGGCGAGGCCAAGCGCGATCCAGAACACGACGCGGAAGGCGAACGGCCCGATCGTCGCTGCCAGCGGCGCGCCGAGGATCAGCACCACGGTCAGCGCCAGGCCCATCGTGCCGGCGAAGATCGGCGTGTAGCCGGCAAAGAGCAGGTAGACCAGCGCCGCCAGCGGCAGCGTCAGCGGCCAATGCTGCCGGACCGCGCCCCAGGCGCTCGGCAGGGTCGCCTTGTCCATGCCGGACAGCCTCGCCTTGCCGGCCTCGAGATGCACCTGCCAGAAGCAGGCGCCGAAATAGAGGATGGCCGGGATGATCGCCGCCTTGACGATCTCGGCGTAAGCGACATTCAGCGTCTCGGCCATGATGAAGGCGACGGCGCCCATCACCGGCGGCATGATCTGGCCGCCCATGGACGACGTCGCCTCGACGCCGCCGGCGAAGGCGGAGCGGAAGCCGAACCGTTTCATCAGCGGGATGGTGAACTGGCCCGACGCCACGACATTGGCCACACCAGAGCCCGATATCGTGCCCATCAACGCGGAGGAAAGCACGCAGACCTGCGCCGGCCCGCCGCGCCAGGCGCCGACAAGCCCCAGCGCCACATCGTTGAAAAGCGCGATCATGCCGGCCTTCTCGAGGAAGGCGGCGAACACGACGAAGATGAAGATGTAGGCGGCCGAAACGTAGATCGGCGTGCCGTAGATGCCTTCCGTGCCGAAGGCGAAATTGTCGATGATCTGGTCGAAGCCGTAGCCGCGGTGAATGAGCGGCGCCGGCAGGTATTGGCCGAAGAAGCAATAGGCGAGGAAGATGCCGCACAGGATGGTGAGCGGCAGGCCCATCAGCCGGCGCGCCGCCTCGAAGACGAGCACGATCAGCACCGTGCCGACGATCAGGTCGGAATAGGTCGGGAAGCCCGCGCGGTTGATGAGATCGGCGTAGAAAACCCAATTGTAGATGCCGGTGCCGAAGCCGACGACGCCGAGCGCCCAGAACCAGCCCTGCGCGGCAGGCGTCTTCGCCCGCAGCGCCGCCAGCAACCCGAAGCCGAGCAGCAGCAGGAAGCCGACATGCATCGCCCGCACCACCTGGCTGGGCAGCGTGCCATAGGCTGCGGTCCAGAGCTGGAAGGCGGAGAAGGCGACGGCGATGCCGAAGGTGAACTTGCCGCCGAGGCCTTCGCCCCATCCGGGCGGCAGGCCTTCGACGATCTCGGGCTCGGGTTCGGTTTTCTCGGCGCTCATGAAAGGGCAGGGCAGCGCGAGGCGCCCCCCTCTGCCCTGCCGGGCATCTCCCCCACAAGGGGGGAGATCGGACTGCCGCTTTCGTATCGCCAACCTGCGAGGTTGGCGGTTGGCGAAAGTCGCCGTGCCAGCCAATCTCCCCCCTTGTGGGGGAGATGTCCGGCAGGACAGAGGGGGGCGCGAAGGATCACGGCGTTACAACGACCGCCTACTTCAGCACACCCACCTCGCGATAATAACGCTCTGCACCCGGATGCAGCGGGATGGGCATGCCTTCGAGCGCGGCCTCGAGCTTGATCGCCTTTGCGGCCGCATGCGCGGCAGCCATCTTGTCGAGGTTCTCGAACAGGGCCTTGGTCATCTGATACGCCGTCTCCTCCGACACGCCGTCATGCGTGACCAGGAAATTGCCGACCGCCGTGGTCGCGACGTCTTCGGCCTGCCCCTCATAGGTGCCGGCGGGTATAGTCGCCTTCAGGTAAGGCGCGCCGATCTTGTCGACGATCTCGGCGGGCACAGCCACGATCGTGATCGGCAGCGCGGTGGCCAGGTCGCGGATCGACGCAACGCCGAGGCCGGCCGACTGCAGCGTGGCGTCGAGCTGGCGGTTCTTGATCAGCTCGACCGATTCCGCGAACGGCAGATATTCGACGCGGCCGAGATCCTCGTATTTCAACCCGGCGGCGGCGAAGATCGCGCGGCTGTTGAGCTCGGTGCCGGATTTCGGCGCGCCGACCGACAGGCTCTTGCCTTTCAGATCGGCCAGCGACGTCACGCCGGATTCCTTGCTCGCCACGATCTGGATGTAGTTCGGATAGATCGCAGCGATGCCGCGCAATTTTTCGAGCTTGCCGGGGAAGCCGGCTTCCGTGTTGCCTTCCCAGCCGAGCGCCAGCGCGTCGCCGAGCGTGAAGGCGATCTCGCCCTTGCCCTGCTGCAGCAGATTGAGGTTCTCGACCGAAGCCTTCGTCGCCTGCACCTGCGTGCGCGAGCCGGGAATCGCGCCGGCGTAGATTTCCGACAGCGCGACGCCGAGCGGATAATAGACACCGCTGGTGCCGCCGGTCAGCACATTGATGAACTCCTGTGCCCTGGCTGGCAGCGCGGTGAGCGCGGCTGCCAGAAAAGCGGCGGTGACCAGTTTCGTTCTCAGCATCGGAACCTCCCTGTATGCAAAAAATGCTCGCGCCGTCGCCGGCGCCACGCCGATCAATGTAACGCTCAAAGGCCACCTGCCAACCCGCCCAACTGCAAATCCAGCAGTTGGTTTGGACTTGCCCTTGCCGAGGCCCGGCCCGGCGCGGCAAAGTTTTTTGCGGCGCCTGTCGATCGGCCCCGAGGTCACCCGACATTGGCACGGGTTCAGCGATTTGAACGCGGCCCTCGGACAGAAAAGTTGAGGAGAATGATCATGCAGTACATGTTGCTCATCCATACCGACGAAACCCCGTTCGTGAACGCCTCTCCCGAGCAGGCAGCCCAGATGTCGGCGCCTTACGCGGCCTACAACCGTGCCCTCGAGCAGGCCGGCGCCATGGTGTCCGGCGAACGCCTCGCGCCGTCCAGATCGGCGACCCGGGTGCGGGTGCGCAACGACAAGACCGAAGTGCTCGACGGTCCGTTCGCCGACACCAAGGAGCAGCTCGGCGGCTTCTACATCGTCGAGGCGCCGGATCTGGACGCTGCCCTGAAATGGGCGGCCCGCTGCCCCGGCGCGGCGCACGGCACGATCGAGGTCAGGGCGATCGCCGGCATGCGCCTGTGATGGCGCAAGCGACGGGCACGAGCGCAGCCGGCGCGGCGGCGGAAGCCGCCGCCCGGCGCAGCTACGGCAAGCTGGTCGCACTGCTTTGCGCCCGCAGCCGCGACGTCGCCGCGGCCGAGGACGCCCTTGCCGAGGCTTTTGCCGCAGCACTGGCGCAATGGCCGACAAGCGGCGTGCCGAAGAACCCCGAGGGCTGGCTGCTGTCGGTCGCGCGCCGGCGCGGCATAGACGCAGCGCGCCGGCGCCAGACCGTCACCGATGCGCGTGGCCATCTCATGCTTTTGGCAGAGGAGGCAGAAAGCGCCATGGAACCGCATGACATTCCCGACGAGCGCCTGCGCCTGATGTTCGCCTGCGCCGACCCCGGGATCGAACCGAACATCCGCGCACCGCTCATCCTGCAGACCCTGCTCGGCTTCGACGCTGCCACCATCGCCTCGGCCTTCCTCGTCTCGCCGGCGACGATGGCGCAACGCCTGGTGCGGGCGAAGGCGCGCATCAAGGAGGCCGGCATCCCCTTTCGCGTGCCCGATCGCGCCGAGATGGGCGAGCGGCTGCACGCCGTGCTGGAGGCGATCTATGCCGCCTTTTCCGAAGGCTGGGCCGACGCCGGCAGCCAGGAATCCAGCCGCCGCAACCTGGCGAGCGAGGCGATCTGGCTCGGCCGGCTGGTGGCGCGGCTGATGCCCGACGAGCCGGAGCCGCAATGCCTGCTGGCGCTGATGCTTTTCGCCGAATCGCGCCGCGGCGCGCGCCGCACGGCCGAAGGCGGGTATGTGCCGCTCGCCGGGCAGGAGATGACGCGCTGGGACACCGGCATGATCGAGGAAGCGGAACGGCTGCTCATTCGCGCAGGATCGCTGGGCGGGCTCGGCCGCTATCAGCTCGAAGCCGCGGTGCAGGCCGTGCATGCCGCCCGCCGGCTGACGGGCGTCACCGACTGGCCGGCCATCGTCACGCTCTACGACGCGCTTCTCCTGCTTGGCGGATCGCCGGTGGTGACGGTCAACCGTGCCGTCGCTGTGTCGGAAATCGAAGGCCCGGCGGCGGGGCTTGCCGCGCTCGACACGCTCGCCGGCTCACCGCGCATGGCCGACTATCAGCCCTATTGGGCAGCGCGCGCCGGCCTGCTGGCGAAGGCCGGCGATGTGGTCGCGGCGCGGCAGGCCTATGAACGCGCCATCGGCCTCGAAACCGATCCTGCCGTCCGTCGCTTCCTGCACGATCGCAAGGAGCGGCTGCTGGCCTGATCGCCGCACGCGTCCGGCCGCCCCGACATGGCGCTGCAGACGGTATTCGTTCTGCGCAGGTCTTTGATCCCAAAACCGCTGCGCACTTTTGGCAGACATGCCTCGGCATCGCCCCGGCGCGGACAACAACCAGCCACCACCGGTGGTAGTGCCGTCGGCTCGACGGTTCTACACGCCTGCCCGGCCATCCTCCTGGCATGTGCAGCATGCCTCGCCCCCCAGCCCGAAATGTCCTCGCAGACAGAAGCGCTACCTCGGCGGTCGAATTCGCCATACTGGCGCCGGTCTTCCTCGTCTTCCTGCTCGGCATCGCCGCCTATGGAATCTATTTCGGCGCGAGCCACTCCATCCAGCAGATCGCGGCCGACGCGGTGCGGACCGCGATCGCCGGCCTGGACGAATCCGAGCGCCAGGCGCTGGCCACCGGCTTCATCGGGCATAATGCCGGCGGATACCCCTTCATCGACTCCGCCCGGCTGACCGTCACCGCGCGCGACAGCACGGACGACCCCAACCAGTTCATGGTGACGCTGCGCTACGACGCCACCAACCTCCCTGTCTGGAACCTTTTCCCGGCATTGCCGATGCCGGCCGCGACCATAGTCCGCAGCTCGACGATCAGGATCGGAGGCATCTGACATGCGCGCTTGGCTTTGCTCCAGGCTGATTTCCGACCGGAGCGGCAACGTCACCACGATGGCGGCTCTCAGCCTGCCCTTCATCCTGGCGGCCGCGGCGGTCGCCATCGACAGCGCGTCGCTTTATGCGCAACGCCGGGACGCGCAGGCGCTCGCCGACCTCGCCGCGATCACGGCGGCCGCGCATCTCGACAAGGCAGAGCTCGCCGCAGAGACCGCGCTGCGCGACAATGGCATCCGAAATGTGCATGTCGTTGCCGCCAACACACGCGTCGACTACGACCTCGCAGGCGGCGACGCTTTCGCCCTTTCCGTCATGCTCGGCCGCTATGTCGCGAACACCCAGACGGCGGTGGTGCAGAGGTTCGTCGCCGGGCTGGAGCCGTTCAACGCGGTGCAGGTGGCGGTCAGCCGCCAGGGGCAGCGTCATTTCGCCGGCGCCTTCATGCGGTCGCCCGAGATCGTGACCAAGGCCATCGCCAGCGTTCCGGCCGAAGCGGCCTTTTCCGTCGGATCGCGGTTGCTGTCGCTGAATGGCGGCATCGTCAACGGCATCCTCTCGCAGTTGATCGGAACGCAGGTGTCGCTGACCGCCGTCGACTACAACGCCCTGCTCAGCGCCGATGTCGAGCTCTTCCAGTTCATGGACGCCCTTGCGTCCGAGCTCAGCCTGACCGCCGCCACCTATTCGGACGTGCTCGAGGCCGACACGAAGATGAGCGCGGTCGCGTCGGCGATCGCCCGCACGCCGGGCATGGACGCGGCAGCAAAGCGGGCGCTGCAGGACCTGGCGTCCGCCTCCGCGCGAGCCGGCGAGCCGACCTTCAAGCTGTCGAGGATGATCGACCCTGGAAACGCCGGCAGGCTGAGGACCGGCACAAGCTCAGGCTTCGATGCCAGGATCGCGGTGATGCAGCTCCTCTCCGGCAGCGCCGCGGCCGCCAATGGCACGCATCAGCTGCGTGTCGACCTTGGTGTAAGCATTCCCGGCCTCGCAAAGGTCACGCTCGACGTCGCGGTCGGCGAGCCGGCGCAGACCTCGTCCAGCGTCGCGGTCGGGGAGGCCGCCACGACGGTGCATACCGCGCAGGTCCGGCTGCTGCTTTCCATCGAGATCGGCGGCCCCGGCGGCCTGCTCGGCGCCAAGCTCAAGCTGCCGCTCTACCTGGAGCTGGCGCAGGCCGAAGCCAGGCTGGCCTCGGTCACCTGTCCGAGCGGCAGGCCCGAAAGCCTGCGCGTCGCCGTTTCCGCCAAGCCGGGAGTCCTCGACGCCCGCATCGCATCGCTGCCGGCGACAGACCTCGCCAATTTCAGCCGCAGTCCGGCATTTGCCGCGGCGCGGATCGTCGAAGCGCCGTTGATCACGGTGACCGGGAGCGCTCGCGTGCAGATGACCAACATGACGGCCTCGACGCTGACTTTCGACCGCGACGACATCGACGATCGGGTCATCAAGACGGTCTCCACGCGCGATCTGACGCAATCGCTCACCCAGTCGCTGATCGGCAATTTGCAGCTCAACGTGCAGGCCGTCGGACTGGGCCTCGGGCTTCCTTCCAATCTGACGCAGACCGTTTCCGGCCTGCTCTCAGCGGTCACGCCGACGATCGACGACGTGCTCGCCTCCGTGCTCGCAACGCTCGGCGTGCGCATCGGAGAGGCTGACGTCAAGGTGCACGGCGCGTCCTGCGGACGGTCGGTCCTGGTTCAATAGGCGCGCTTTCCGTCAGGCGCGGTCCTTCATCCGGCCGATCTCGATCAGCAGCGCGTCGACCAGGTAGCCCGCGACACCCGCCTCGCCGCCGGGCAGCATGGCGCGCCCGATCGCGATGTGCTCGGCGGCAAGATCGACCGAGTTCTGGCCCACATCGAAGGTGCAGCCATGCATCACTACCGGACGGCCATGTGAATCAAAATGCGCGTTGCCGACGATCAGCAGGCGCCGGCGCCCGAACCTCGGCGCTTCCACATGGAACGAGATGCGGAAGCGATCCGCCGTCGCCAGCGCTTGGCGCACCTGGTCGTAGAAATCCAATTGATCGTCGGCAATGACCGCCCTCTGATACAGGTCGAGCGGCAGGCCATGCTGAGCGGCCTCGGCCGAAACACCGCAATATTCCGCGATCAGCTCGGAGCAAAAAACCAGGTTGCGCTGGATGTCCCAGATCCAGCTCCCCAGCAAACCCATTGCGGCCGCCCGGGTCCCGTTAGCGATCGGTTGGTGCACGACCTCCCTCTCCCGCCTGAGGAAGCGTAGCACCGATTGCCCGTATGACAATAGAGTTCATGCATACAACCAGATGCTACTCTGACGAGTACACCACTTTGTGAAGCTCGCGACCAATCTAGAGTGAGACTATAAGTAGGTGGGACTTGATTCGGGGGTTATGCATCATGGGTAAAATCGAACCGCGCGAAAAGCGGATTGAAACTCTCCAGTATATCCAGACATTGCTGAACGAGTTGCGCGCCATGGCCGGAGGCGAGCGCCAGCAGCTCCTCGCCTATCTCATAGAGATGGCCTACCTGGAGGCGAGTGACGCCTTGCGCAAGGTGCATGGAAAAAAGGAAGCCGCCTAGAGCGTTTTCACGATTCATAGAATCGCGAAAATTCTCCAAGTCTCTAGGACGTCCGAAGGCGACGCTCCAGCTCGGCGGTTACCGCCGCAGCGAAATCTGCCGATATCGTTTCCGCTTCAATTTTACGGGCGCGACCGACGGCGTCATCGCCGTACGCCTGCTGCAGAACGTCTGCCGCCCGTGCGACTTCGGCCGGATCGATAGCGCCCGCCGACTTTCTGGTTTTGAGTTTCAAGACCACGCCACTCTTTTCGCTCATCACCCCCGACTCAAGCCTGCCTTTTAACAAAGATATTTTTGCCATTCCGCAGCGGAAATTACTAGGCTGCCGGCACGTTGTATACAGAAGGCATTTTGCTGCTGCCCATCCTGGCGGACAGCGGTTCTTAAATGAATCGCCCGGCGTCAGATACCGGGCGCTGCCTGGTTGTTCAATCGCAAGCACATCGCTGCATCATTAAGGTAAACTTATAAGCTTAAACTTCGGTTGCGGCCCGTTCAGCCGAATACTCCCCGGTTTTCGATGGCTTTTCCAGGCAACGTCTGTATGTCTGGCCGCGGAGGTAATCGCGGGGAAGTTGGAGGGAAACACTGTGAGCAACCAAGGAGAGTGTCATGAAGAAGTACGCACTGATGCTTGCTGCTGCCGCTGTTTCCCTGAGCACCGTCACGGCTGAGGCCGGCGGCTGGGGCAACAACAAGTCGAAGCCGCTGGTCAACGTGTCGCCGTCTGTCGACGTCGGCAAGATCACCGTCGGCGACGTCCTCAGCGGCAACAACATCCTGAGCGGAAACGTCGTCTCGGGTATCCTCAACGGCAACAAGACGGGGATCCTGAACGGCGTCGGCGTCGGCATCCTGAGCGGGAACAAGAGCTACTCGCTCAAGAAGTGACGCCGCTTCTGACAGGCGGATCTGGGGCGGGGGAGGCGCGAGCCTCCCCCGTTCCCTTTTGGGGATAGGGAACGACATGCCCGCCCTGCGAACTTCCAGCTAAAGCTTCGTACGAAGCCCGACGAAGGCGTCGAGGCTGTTCTTGCGTACATCGATGATCGTGGCGCGCGAGCGCTCGGCGTCGGCGCGGAAGACGAGCGAGACCGCAGGGGTGACCGCAAAGGCCGCCTCGGCGTAGACGCCTTCCGAATATTCGCGGTTCTCGAGCAGCAGATTCATCTTGCTCTGCAGGAAGGCGCCGGCGGCAAGGGTCAGGCGCTCGGTCGCAGCCCAGCGCCCCTCGATCTCCACGCGCTGCAACCATGAGGCAAGCGGATCGTCCGTGTCGATCGTCTCGAATGCAGCGGACACGGCACCGCGAATTTCGAAGCGGCCGGACAGCGGCTGCGCCACCGCCAGCCTGTAGGTCGGCCGCACGAAGGAGAACTCGCCGATGCTCCTCAGCACCTGCACGCCGAGCCCCAGCACGACGCTGCCGCCGCTCTTGAAGGCGTGGCCCAGCTCGACGGCGACCGTCGTCTCGTCGAAAGGCAGCGTGGTCGGCGGGTCGCCGATCAACTCGACGGCCACGTGTTTCCAGGCGACCAGGACCATCGCCCTGGTATCGCCGAAGGTCCGTGCCAGGCTCGCGCTCAGCCGAAAACTCTGCTTGTCCGGCTCGAGCTTGGTCGGCTCGATCAGACCGCGCTCGAACTCCGTCTTACCGGCTTTCTCGATCGTGCCTTCGGCACCCAGGGCAAGCGCCGTGCCACCGCCGAGATCGGCGCCGAGCTCCACGCCGGCGCCGGCGATGTGCTTTACGGTCGAGGTGCCGATGACCAGCGGGCCAAGCGAAAGATCGTCGCCCTCCCTGGAGAGGGTGTAGGAAAGCGTTCCGCGCAACTGGAAGCTCTCGCCGATCCGCTGCTGCGCCTCCGCGCCGACGGTCAGCGCAGCATCGTTCTCGATGCTGAGCGCATCGTAAAAGCTGTGCCGGAACTCCGCCGCCAATCCGACGTGGCCGCCGGCATGCCGCCTGACATGCGCGAACGATCCCTGCAGGACGGTGTAGCTGTCGCCGACATTGTCCGGGCTGTCGAGCGCATTGCTGGTCACGTGCCGCTCGATGCTTGCCGATGCGCGGTCTTCGATCGACCCTGCGCTCGCGGCTCCGACCGAGAGGGCAAAAAAAGACAAGCCAAGCAGACCCGCACGCGGCACGACGTCCCCCCTCGTCGAATCTCCGTCCCCTTCCGTCTTTTCGGGGGAAGACGGAAGGGGTTGGAGGTAAACCGCCCGGAAGCGGAAGGAGCAGGTTTCAGCCTGCGAGAAGGACGCTAGCGCGAAGCTTGGGAAAGTTTGGTTCAACCTTTATGCAACCTGCGCGCGATTCCGGTTGAGCGGAGCCAATGTCACCACATCTTGTGCCGCTCGCGGATCGCGTCGATCGCGGGATGTTTCTGGACCGCCTCGCAAAGCCGCAGCACGTTCACCCATTCCGGCCGCGGGGTGAACGATACGGGATGCCAATAGGCGAGCATCAGCAGATAGACGTCCGCAATGGTCATCCGGTCGCCGGCCAGCCATTGCCGGCCGTCGAGCGCGCGCTCGAGCACCAGGAAATAACGGTCGGCTTCCGCCACCGCGGCTTCCTTGACGGCGTGCCGCCCACCCGGATCGGCCGTGCCGCGCTCGCTGTAGAACCAGCGCAGCAACGCCGGATAGACGGCGGTGGCGAGGAACATGAGCCAGCGCAGGAATTCCGGCCGCTCCGGCGAGTCGGCCACCGGGGCGAGCCCGCTCTCCGGGTGCAGGTCGGCAATGTAGAGCACCATTGCCGCCGATTCCGTCATCGAACGGCCATCGGGCAGCGTCAGCACCGGCACCTGCCTGAGCGGGCTGACATTCAGGAATTCCGGCGTCGGGCTGTCGCTCTTGATGTCGACGAGCGTGAACGGCACGCCCGCGATGGCGAGCGCCGCTTCCGCCACGAAACCACCCGACCCCGGCCTGCTGTAAAGCGTGTGCATGATTCCTCCCCCGCCTTGGATGAGGGAAAACCATCGGCTTCAAACGGTCAACACATGGATTGTCAGAGCCAACAGTCGACCGGTCTGAGGAACAGCCCGGTGCGACGGCGTCCGCGTTTGCGCGACCTGGCTTCTTCTGTGCCCGGCTCCTACGCCTCCGCCGAAGCGTTACCCCGCCTTTCGGTCCTTCAGCCAGGAGATGACCTCTTCCAGCACCACCAGCGCGGCGCCCACCGAGATGAAGGCGTCGGCCAGGTTGAAGACGGCGAACGACCAGGTCTCGGTGTGGAACATGATGTAGTCGATGACGTGACCATGCACGGCGCGATCGATGAGATTGCCGAGCGCGCCGCCGACGATGAGCACGAAACCGATACGGGCGAAGCCGTGGCCGGGACCGCTGCGGAGCGCAAGATAGATAACGAAGGCGATGATCAGGACCGAGACCGCGATCAGGCCGATATCGCCGACCCCGCGCAGCAGCGAAAAGGCGATGCCGTCATTATAGGTGAGGTAGAGCGACAGGTACGGCAGGACCGGTTCCCGCACCTCGAATTCGAGCCGCGTCTCGACCAGGTATTTCACCCATTGGTCGACACCGATCGCGGCTGCCAGCGCGACGAGATAGAAGAGTGCGGAACGGTACATCGTGGCAGTCAAGCATTCTCTCCAAGGCTGCCGCATGACGCCGAAAAGCCGCAGACTTTTCGGTCAAGGATCACGCGCAGGAACGAAAGACCCCGGATCGGGCGAAGGGCGTTGTCCATTCATTCGATCCTGAGCCCATGGCGGCGGAGCTCGAACAACATCACCGCTGTGGCAACAGCAAGGTTGAGCGAATCGGCGCGGCCGGCCTGCGGAATGCGCACCAGCCGGTCGCAGGCGCCTGCGAGATTGTCGGGCAGGCCCTGCTGCTCGTTGCCCATCAGGAGCACGATCGGACGGCCCTTGTAGTCGACCGCGCGATAATCGACGGCGCCGGCAAGATGGGTGCCGACCAGCAGTCCGGAAAAGCTTCTGCGCCATTCCAGGAAGGCATCGCTCGAGGCCCGCGCCACCGGCACCGCGAAGATCGATCCCATGGTGGCGCGCACCGTTTCCAGCGCGAAGGGATCGGTGGTGTCCCCGACCAGGATGACGCCCTTGGCGCCGACCGCGTCGGCGGTGCGGATCACGGTGCCGAGATTGCCCGGATCGCGCACGCGGTCGAGCGCCACCCACACATCTTCGCCGCCGAGGCGAATGTCCTTGAGCGCGACGGTTCGCTGGCTGAAGACGCCGACGACCATTTGCGGGTTGTCGCGACGGGTGATGGCCGACAGCACCTTTTCCGAGACCTCCAGCACCAGCCCGCCCGCGGCGACCGTGCGCGCGGCGACCTTCTCGACGGCCGGATTGCCCTTGCCGGCCTTGGCGAAGACGAGCGTGCGGATCTGCCAGCCGAGATCGAGCGCATCGATCACCAGCTTCAGGCCCTCGGCCATGAAGGCGCGCTGCTCGTCGCGGAATTTCTTCAGCGCAAGCGCCTTGATGTCCTTCACCAGCGGATTCGCGAGGCTGGTGACCTCCTTGACCTGCCCGACGCGGCGCTGCGGCTCGGAGCTCATGCCGCCGTCCAGCGCGAGAAGAGCGAGGTGGAGAGCGCCCTGCCCGCGGATTTCTCGCGGATCACCAGCTCTCCCGATTCGACCGTTCCGCCCAGGCCGGCAAAGGCGTCCCGCATCAGCGCGTGGATGGCGAAGAAGGAGGCACGGATCGAGTAGGCGGTGAGCACGACGGCGAGCGGTTTCGGCGTCAGGATATCGCGGCAGAGATCGACCATCACCGGCAGGTCGTCGAAAAGCTGCCAGACTTCGCCCTTCGGGCCGCGGCCATAGGCCGGCGGATCGAGCAGGACGATGTCGTAGCGGTTGCCGCGGCGCTCTTCGCGCTCGGCAAACTTCATCGCATCCTCGACGATCCAGCGGATCGGCCTGTCGGCAAGCCGCGCCAGCTCCTGGTTCTCGCGCGCCCACCCGACCGCCTTCTTCGAGGCGTCGACATGCGTGACCTCGGCGCCGGCGCGCGCCGCAACAAGCGAAGCGAGGCCGGTGTAGCCGAAAAGGTTCAGCACCTTCACCGGCCGGCGCGCGGCTTCGATCAGGCGCGCCATGTGATCCCAGTGCGGGGCCTGCTCGGGGAAGACGCCGACATGGCGGAAGGAGGTGAAGCGGCCGAGATAGTCGATGCCGTCATGCCGCATCGGCCAGGTTTCGCCGAGCGGATCTTTTGGAAAGCGCCAGCGGCCGATGCCTTCCTCGTCCGTGTCGCCGGTGAAGATCGCGTCGACATTTTCCCATTCGCGCTGGGCGAGCGCCGGCAGCCAGATCGCCTGGCCCTCCGGCCGCACGATCTTGTAGGGGCCATATTGCTCGAGCTTGCGCCCGGCGCCCGAGTCGATCAGTGCGTAATCCTGGTTCGGCGCGACTTCCAGAATCACAGGAAGCCGCTCGGCCGGCAGCGCGCCGGGACGGCGCGCCGGCTTGCGCGGCGCGGCGGAGGGAGCCGGCGCAGGTTCGGCGAAGGACGGTTTCGCGCCGGGCTCGGCCGGCGGCTTCAGCCGCGAACCGTCCCTGCGATCGCGCTGCTGCCGGTCGCGATCATAGCTCTTGTCCCGGCGCGGCGGGAACCGGTTGGAATTCATGCGCAGGCTTCTCGCATACGCATCTGGCCCACGCAACGCGGCGGCTTGCCGGCCCACGGCTAGCCGTGATTAGGTCGGTCACGTCTCAAAGCGGGAGCGGGCGGTGCGAAGGGCTTCGGCAAGACGTTTGCGTTGGCTGCCGGTCGCAGTCGCCGTGGCGATTGTGCTTGCCGGAGCGGCGATGGGCGCGGAAAGCGAGATCGAGGCCGACGTGCCGAACGGCCCGCTCAAGGGCACGCTGCTCATGCCGGATTCCGGCGAGCCGCTTGCAGCGGCCGTCATCATTCCGGGATCGGGGCCGACGGACCGCAACGGCAACAACCCGCTCGGCATCACCGCAATGCCTTACAGGCTGCTCGCCGAAGCGCTCGTCGCCAAAGGTGTCGCGACCGTCCGGGTCGACAAACGCGGCATGTTCGGCAGCGCCGGCAATTTTGGCGACCCCAACGCCGTGACGATGTCGGACTATGCCGCCGATGCACGCGCCTGGGCACGCCGCATGGTCGAGGCGACGGGCGCGCCCTGCGCCTGGATCGTCGGCCACAGCGAGGGCGGGCTGACGGCGCTGGTCGCCGAAAGCGAGGACGATGCGGCGATCTGCGGGCTGGTGCTCGTCTCGGCTCCGGGGCGCCGCTTCGCCGACCTGCTGCGCGACCAGCTCTGGTCGAACCCGGCGAACTGGCCGCTGATCGCCGACGCGCTCGCGGCAATCTCCGCGCTCGAGGCCGGGCAGCATGTCGACGTCTCGAAGTTCCACCCCGCCCTGCAGAACCTCTTCGCCCCGGTGATCCAGGACTACCTCATCGACGTGATGTCCTACGATCCCGCGGCGCTGATCGCGGCGGAGAAGAAGCCGGTGATGATCCTGCAGGGCGACAACGATCTGCAGGTCAAGCTGATCGATGCCGAGATGCTCTACGCGGCGAAACCCGACGCCGAGCTGCTGATCATGCCGGGCGTGAATCACGTGCTGAAGCTGGTGCCGAAAAACGACGTCGCGGCGAACATGGCGTCTTATGCCGATCCGACGCTGCCGCTGGCGCCAGGGCTGGGCGAGGCGATTGCGACGTTCGTGCTGAAGGCGCGGTGAGGGATTGGCCCGGGCCCTCGTTGGTTGGCGCAGCGATCCTTCGCGCCCTCGCACGACGGTTCGGAATTTGCTCAGACAGCCCGATAAACGGCGATGCCCGCCGCCAAGTCCTCAAGTGCAGCTCCAACCGACTTGAACAGCGTGATCTCGTCCGCGCCCTCGCGACCTCTTTTCTCGCCGCGCGTCAGCTCGAACAGATCGGCGACGATCGCATCCGTCTTCAGCACGCCGGACTGCAGCGGCTGCACGATGTCGCCCGCTTCCTTGGTGGCCCCGGCGCGCGTGTCGACATAGACGCGCGCGCGCCGGATCGCCTCGTCGTCGGCCTCGCGCATCTTCGGCGTGAAGCCGCCGACGAGGTCGACATGCGTGCCGGGCTTCAGCTTCGCGCCGGCGATCATCGGCTCGTTCGTGATCGTCGCCGAAGAGACGATGTCGGCCCAGCCAAGCGCGCCGTCGAGATCGGTGGTCGCCTCGGCCGGCAAGCCTTCGGCGCGCAGCGCGGCTGCGGCCTTCTCGGCATTGCCCAGCGTGCGGTTCCAGATACGGATCTGGCGGATCGGCCTGACCGCCGAATGCGCCCTGGCGAGGAAGGGGCAAAGCGCGCCCGCCCCGATGACGAGCAGCTTCGAAGCGTCCTTGCGCGCCAGATAATCCGCGGCGAGCGCCGAGGCGCAGCCGGTGCGCCATTGCGTCAGCCGCTGGCCGTCGACCAGTGCCTGGGGCTCCCCCGTCTTGCCGTCGAGCAGGAGATAGAGACCCATCACCGCCGGCTTGGAAATCTGGTTGTTGTCCGGCGAGACGGTGACGACCTTCACGCCGACATGGCCGCCGGCCGAGGTGCCGGCCGCGCCGAAATCGGTCCAGGCGGGCATCAGCAGCAGCGTGGAGGCCGCGCCGTCGGGGCGCTCGATCGTGTGGTGATGGCGGACGGGCTGCACGGCGCCGTCGCGGAACATGACGCGCAACGCTTCGACCAGGCCCGGGAAGGTGAGCGCACGGTCGACCTCGGCGGCCGATATGAATTTCATGGCGGGTAACTCCGGGAGCGTCAGACGCCGGGCTTGGGCAGCACCGGGCCGGCGCCGGCCTGGCGCTGCGCGGCCTCGCGCAGGCGCTGCACCTCCTGCTGCCGCTCGCGTGCGATGCGGCGGTAGCGGCCCTGCCGCCACCAGGTGGCGAGGCTGCCGGCGATGACGCCGACGGCCAGCGCCAGAAGCAGCCAGATGAACAGCGGCATATGCCAGGTCAACGCCGGGTTCTCCGGGTTGAACGGATCGACCGTGACGCCGACGATCGCGCGATTGGCGACGGCGAGCGTCACCAGGATGATCGCCAGCGGTACGACCACGACGATGAGCAGGAAACGATTCCACATGATAAAATGCCGCGCCGTCAGCCGTCCGTGTTGAGGCGCTCGCGCAGTTCCTTGCCGGTCTTGAAGAAGGGAACCCACTTCTCCTCGACTTCCACCGCCTCGCCCGTGCGTGGATTGCGGCCGACGCGCGCCGGCCGGTTTTTCACCGAAAACGCACCGAAGCCGCGCAGCTCGACGCGGTTCCCCTCGGCCAGTGCCTCGGTGATCTCGTCAAATATGGCGTTCACGATGTTCTCGACGTCACGCAGGAAAAGATGCGGGTTACGGTTGGCAATTATCTGAACCAGTTCCGATTTGATCATAAGCAAGGACTCCGCCGCTGGCCTGCTTCTCGAAATCGATAGGAAGATGATTTTGTTTGGTTTTCAGTCGCCCATTGGAGATTTTTCAGGTTGCCAGACGGATAGGAGACCGTCAAGGAACAAGCGCTCCATGCCGAGCTCCCTGATGATGTCGCCGCTCGCCTCGGGATAGCCGAGCAGCCGCGCCACCCCGCGCACCAGCGCATTCGACAGCAGGAAGGAGCCCCCCGTGTCGCGCGGCTTCCACTCGATGATCTCGAGCTTGGCATCGACGCCCTTGGTGGCCAGCCAGGCCTTTGCTTCCGCTTCGCCGCCGAGCGCGTCGACCAGCTTTTTCTCCAGCGCCTGCCGGCCGGTCCAGACCGAGCCGTCGGCCAGCGCCAGAACCTCGGCGCGCGACAACGGCCGGCGCTCGTCGACCAGGCCGACGAACCAGTCGTAGCTGTCCATGATCATGGTGCGGAGCATGGCGCGCTCTTCCTCCGTCGTCGGGTTGAAGGGCGTCGGCTCGGCCTTGAGCGGGGAGGATTTCACCTCCTCGAGCTTCACGCCGATCTTGTCCATCAGGCCGGTCACGTCGGGGAACTGCACGAGCACGCCGATCGAGCCGACGATCGAGGATTTGCGCGCCACGATGTGATCCGAGGCGCTGGCGATCATGTAGCCGGCCGATGCGGCAAGCGTGCCGACCTGCGCCACGACCGGCTTCTCCGCCGCCAGCCTGCGCACCGCATCGAAGATGGCCTCGCCGCCGGCCGTCGTGCCGCCCGGCGAATCGATCGACAGGATCACGCCCTTCACCACCGACGATTTGCGGATGTCGTCCAGGCGCTCGATCAGGTCCTCGTCTTCGGTGATCGTGCCCTCGATCTTGATTCTGGCGATGTGATCGCTCGCGATCGGCCCGAAATCCGGGCCGAAACCGATGAGCGCGCCAAGCGCGAAGGCGAGCAGCGCGACAATGATGGCGCCGACGCGCCAGAAGGTCAGCTTGCGGCGCAGGCGGCGGCGATCGATCAGCTCATCGGCTCTGGTAGCCATTGAAGGGACCTCTCTGGCGGGCGATACAGGAGGGGCTTTCTAGAGCAAATCCGGGCAAAGTGGAAACCGGTTTTCCGCTCCGGACAGCGGCAGCAGCGCTCCGGCGTTTTTCTGGAAAAACAAAAACTTAGCTTGAGTCCGCAATTCTGCCGATAGGGAACGCAGGTAAACCGGCAGCGGTCGGTGTCGAAGCGGCAGAGCCTGGCCTTCCGTCACACGGGCTTCGCAAACGCCCGCAAAATCACCATATTGGGAGCCAACCGTCGCGGGCATCAGACCGGATTTCGCTCGCGGTAAAATTGTCCTAAGAGCAGCGAATCCTATTTTTGCCGTCACCATGGCAGCAGGCGACGGGCAATCGAAGGGGCGAATGAGAGAGGGCCAAGCCAAAAAAGCCTCGGGCGCAACCCGGCGTTCCGGCCCGTCGCCGGCGCGGGACGAGGCGTTCAGGCGCGCCAGGCGGCATTCGCGCCTGGTGCGTGCGCTCAAGGTCGTGCTGCCCATCTCGGCCGTCCTGGTCGCCACCGGCTTCGTGGCGGCATCGTATTTCAGCGGCCCGGGCGCGCTTTCCGTCGACGTCACGAGCACGGCCTTTTCCGACGGCAAGCTGGTCATGGCCAACCCCAAGCTCGAGGGCCTGAACCATGACAACCGGCCCTACAACATGGCCGCCGGGCGGGCCGTGCAGGAAACCGCCGGCAGCGGGCTGTTCCACCTCGAAGACATCGACGCAAAACTCCCGATCGACGCGGGCAACTGGGCGACGGTGGTTGGCGAGAGCGCCATCTTCGATCGCGACAAGAACACGATCGAATTCACCAGCGAGATGCTGCTCACCACGACGGATGGGCTGGTCGCCAAGCTCAAGTCGGTCTTCATCGACATGAGCAAGGGCGACATGACGACCAACAGCCCGGTCGACATCAAGCTGAAGAGCGGAACGCAAATCGCGGCCGGGTCGATGACCGTCCTTGAAAACGGCAAAGTTCTGATATTCGAGAACCGCGTCCACATGGCGATAGAGCCGCAGAGGACTGACCCGCAAACGACTGGAGGCGGCAATGACGGTTAGGCTTGGCGTTTGGCCGAAGGCGGCGCTCGTTCTGCTGGCGCTGGCCATGCCCGCGACAGCGCAGGAAGCATCGTCGGAGACGTCGTCGCTGCCGATGGCGGGACTGCAGCTCTCGGGCGACGAGCCGATCCAGATCGAGAGCAACCGGCTCGAAGTGCGCGACAAGGAAAATCTGGCGATCTTCACCGGCGACGTCACCGTCGTGCAGGGCGAATCGCTGCTGAAGGCCGGCCGCATGGTGGTCTACTACATGGGCAATGACGGCTCGGCGGCGGCCGGGACAACCTCGATCGATCATCTCGAATTCAGTGAAAAGGTGTATCTGCAGTCGAAGGACCAGATCGCCACGGGCGATGCCGGCACGTTCGACATGAAGACGTCGCTCTTCACGCTCACCGGCAAGGAAGTGGTGCTGACCCAGGGGGGTAACGTGCTCGTCGGGTGCAAGCTGACCGCCAACACCAAGGCCGGCACGGCCAAGCTCGACGGCTGCCCGCAGACCGCAAATGCGGCGAAGGAAGGCGAGAAAGGCACGCGCGTCAAGATGATGCTGAAACCCAACCAGCCAGCGGCGCAGTAGCCACGCGTGCTTTCCCGGCTCGGCTCCAACTCTGAAACGACGCGCCGGGACGGATCGGCGACGGGCAACGCTGCGCAGAAGGGCACGCTCATCGCGCGCGGCCTGAGCAAGGCCTACAAGGGCCGGCAGGTGGTGAGCGGCGTGTCCTTCGGCGTGCGCGCCGGCGAGGCGGTCGGCCTGCTCGGGCCCAACGGCGCCGGCAAGACCACCTGCTTCTACATGGTCACCGGGCTGGTGCCGTCCGACAAGGGCACGATCGAGATCGACGGCTTCGACGTGACCACCATGCCGATGTACCGCCGGGCGCGGCTCGGCATCGGCTACCTGCCGCAGGAAGCCTCGATCTTCCGCGGACTTACCGTCGAGCAGAACATCCGCGCCGTGCTCGAAGTGGTCGAGAAGAGCCGCAAGATGCGCGACAAGACCCTCGACGAGCTGCTCGAGGAGTTCCACATCCCGCATCTCAGGAAGGCACCGGCAATGTCGCTTTCGGGCGGCGAGCGGCGCCGGCTCGAGATCGCGCGCGCGCTCGCCAGCCGCCCGAGCTACATGTTGCTCGACGAGCCATTTGCAGGCATCGACCCGATCGCGGTCGCCGACATCCAGGGCCTCGTCCGGCACCTGACCGCACGCGGGATCGGCGTGCTGATCACCGATCATAATGTGCGCGAGACGCTCGGCCTGATCGACCGCGCCTACATCATCCATGCCGGCGAAGTGCTCACCCACGGCACGCCGTCCGAGGTGGTGAGCAACCAGGATGTGCGCCGGCTTTATCTCGGCGAAGGCTTTACCTTCTAAGGATGGCCGAAATCCTGAACTCCGTCGTCGACGTGATCGGCGGGACGCCGCTGGTCCGGCTCGACCGGCTGACGCAGCAGGCAGGCGTCGAAGGCACGATCCTCGCCAAGCTCGAATATCTCAATCCGGGCTTCTCGAAAAAGGATCGGGCAGCCCTCGGCATCATCGAGGAGGCGGAGCGTGCCGGCGCGCTGAAGCCGGGGCAGACGGTGGTCGAGCTCACCTCCGGCAACATGGGCACGGGTCTTGCCATCATCTGCGCGGTCAGGGGCTATCCGTTCGTTGCGGTCATGTCGAAAGGCAATTCGGAAGAGCGCGCGCGGATGATGCGCGCGCTCGGTGCGGACGTGATCCTTGTCGAGCAGTCGACCGGCGCGGTGCCGGGCCAGGTTTCGGGCGCCGACCTGGCGCTGGTCGACGAGGCTGCACGGGCGGTGACGGCGGAACGCGGCGCGTTCCGTGCGGACCAGTTCAACCGGGACGGAAACTGGCTGGCGCACTACCGCACGACCGGGCCGGAGATATGGGAGGCCAGCCGGGGCGCCGTCGATGTCTTCCTCGATTTCATCGGCTCGGGCGGAACCTATGCCGGCGTGACAAAGGCGCTGAAGGAGCGCAATCGGCTGATCAAATGTTTCGTCGTCGAGCCGCAAGGCGCAGCCGCCGCGGCCGGTGAAACGGTCACGCAACCGCAACACCCGATCCAGGGCGGCGGCTACGCGATGTCCGACCTCACCTTCCTGAAGGATGTGCCCGTCGACGGCTTTCTCCAGGTTTCCGGCGACGAGGCGCGCCAGACGACCCGCCTGCTCGCGCGCAGCGAGGGAATTTTTGCCGGCTTCTCATCCGGGGCGAATGTCGCCGCCGCACTGCGCCTGCTTGCCGGCGAGCAATCGGGCAAGGCGATCGCGGTCATGATCTGCGATTCCGGATTGAAGTACCTCTCGACCGACCTCTGGGATTGAGGGAGCGGCGGCGTCTCGCCCGCCAGGCCGAAGGCCGAGCTGCCGGAAGGAGCGCGAGACGCGCGCTTCAGCAATAACCTTGCGGTAAGCCAAAACCGCTACGCTTGCCTTGACAAGCAAGACCCGGGCCAGTTTCATCCGGGGTTGAGATCGCCGCGCGAAAAGCGCGACATCCGTGGGGGCGTTGGAGTTCCGATTCGATGGCGCTTGCGGCCAAACTTCAGTTGCGCCAGTCGCAATCGCTGATCATGACGCCGCAGCTGATGCAGTCGATCCGGCTGCTTCAGATGACTCACATGGAGCTCGAACGCTTCGTCGACGACGAGATCGAGCGCAATCCGCTGATCGACAGGGCCAATCCGCGCGAGGACGCGCCGGTCGAGGCTCCATCCGACGACGAGACGCCTTCGGCAGAGGCAGACTGGTTCGACCAGGCGGAAGCCGGCCTGAGCTCGGCGGCGATCGCCGACAAGCTCGATTCCACGCTGGAGAACATCTATCCGGACGATCCGGGCACCAGCGAGCGGCTGTCGCCCGACCTTTCCTCGCAGTGGCGTTCGGCGCCCGGAGCCGGCCAGGCAGCCCCGGACGGCTTCGACTTCGAGGACATGGCTGCCGCGGCGGTGACGCTGCGCGACCACGTCGCCGAGCAGATCGCTTTCGCCTTCGCGGACGCGGCCGACCGGCTGATTGCCGCGGAACTCGCCGATGCGCTCGAGGAGACCGGATACCTTGCCGCCGATCTCAAGGAGGTGGCGACGCGGCTTGGAACGTCGGAGCTGGATGTGCGGCGGGTGCTCGCCGTCTGCCAGGGGTTCGAGCCGGCCGGCATCTTCGCTGCCGATCTCGCGGAATGCCTGGCTCTGCAGCTCAAGGCGCGCGACCGCCTCGATCCGGCCATGCGTGCGCTGCTCGCCAATCTCGCACTGCTCGCAAGACGGGATTTTCAATCGCTGAAACGCCTGTGCGGCGTCGAGGAGGACGATCTCCTCGACATGCTGGGGGAAATCCGCGGGCTCGACCCGCGGCCCGGGCTCGCCTTTGCCGGCGGCACCGCCGAAGTGATCGTGCCGGACGTGATCGTCCGGGCGGCCGGCGACGGCAGCTGGGCGGTCGAGCTCAATTCCGAGACCCTGCCGCGCGTGCTGGTCGATCAGGTCTATTTCCGCCAGGTGTCGGCGCGCACGAAGGACGCGGCCGAGCGCGAGTTCCTGTCCGAATGCCTGCAGAACGCCAACTGGCTGGCGCGCAGCCTCGACCAGCGGGCAAAAACCATCCTCAAGGTGGCTTCCGAGATCGTGCGGCAGCAGGACATGTTCCTGCTGCATGGGGTACGGCACCTGCGGCCGCTCAACCTCAGGACGGTCGCCGACGCGATCGGCATGCACGAATCGACGGTGAGCCGCGTTACGGCAAACAAATACATGCTGACCCCGCGCGGCGCCTTCGAATTGCGCTATTTCTTCACGGCCGCGATCGCCTCGGCGGAAGGCGGCGACGCGCACTCCTCGGAAGCCGTGCGCGACCGCATCCGCGAGCTGATCGACGGCGAGCAGGAGGTGCTTTCCGACGATGCGATCGTGGACATCCTGCGCAAAAGCGGTGTGGACATCGCCCGCCGCACCGTCGCCAAGTACCGGGAAGGAATGAACATTCCGTCCTCGGTGCAACGCCGGCGCGAAAAGCGCGCCATGGCCGGCGCCGCCCGCTAGAGCGGCGTTGATTGACAAGCTGAAACGAAGTGACTAGAAGCCCGCCCGCATGAGCCGGGGCAGTGCCTCGCTCGCGGGAACGATCCCTGCGCATCTGGGGTTATGATCTAGCAAAAAACAATCGGGGCGTGACGCGGTGCCTGGGTCGCCAAAACCTTGTGCACCACGATGAACGGTATAAACTCACACCCGAGCATGACGCCTGAGCAAGGAAGGTCGGCTTTCAGATGAGCCTGCGCGTATCTGGAAAACAGATGGAAATCGGCGATGCCTTTCGGGGCAGGATCGAAGGCAGGATCGGCGAAGCGATCGGAAAATATTTCGATCGCGGCTTCTCCGGTCATGTCACCGTGGCGAAGTCGAAGGCCGGTTACTCCGCCGACACCACCATCCATCTCGACAGCGGCATGACGCTGCAGACGACCGGCGAAGGCCAGGAGCCGACGCTTGCCTTCGAGATCGCGGCCGATCGGCTGGAAAAGCGGCTGCGGCGCTACAAAAGCCGGTTGAAGTCGCATGGCAACGGCGCCGAGCCGGCGGATACCGAAGCCGCCTATCGCGTCTTCTCGCCCGTGGCGGATGAGGACGAGGAAGTGCCCGCCGATTTCGCTCCGGCCATCATCGCCGAATCCACCGTCCGCATGAAGACCATGTCGGTCGCCAATGCGGTCATCGAGCTGGACGCCAAGGACGGCCCAGTCTTTGTCTTCAAGAATGCCGGCAATGGCCATGTCAACGTCGTCTATCGGCGTGCCGATGGCAACATCGGCTGGATCGATCCCTCCACAACAATAGCCAAAGGCTAGAAAAGAAGCCGCTGCGGCGCGGGCGAGGGGCTGGCGCCGAAAGCGGGCAATCGAAGGACGGCACAGGCATGGATCTCAGCGATCTCATCGAGGCGTCGGCAATCCTGCCGGCCTTGAAAGCCAACTCCAAGAAGCAGCTGCTGCAATTGCTGGCCGAGAAGGCCGCAAGCATCACCGGGATTCCGGAGCGCGAGATTTTCGACACGATCCTGCAGCGCGAACGACTGGGCTCGACCGGCGTCGGCAACGGCATCGCCATACCGCACGGCAAGCTGCCGGGCGTGAAACGCATCACCGGCGTGTTCGCCAGGCTCGAGACCCCGGTCGATTTCGAGGCGCTCGACGATCAGCCAGTCGACCTCGTCTTCCTGCTGCTTGCGCCCGCGAGCGCCGGCGCCGATCATTTGAAAGCGCTGTCGCGCATTGCGCGCATGCTGCGCGACGGCGAGACGGTCACCAAGATCCGGGCAACCCGCGACGCGGCGGCGATCCACACCTTCCTGTCGCACACGCCGACGTCGCACGCGGCTTGATTAGGGCAGTAGGGGAATAGGGCAGTAAGGCAAGAAGATTCGGCCTGCGAAGCCGGCACCAAAACGGTAGGAACATCTCTCCCTACTGCCCTAAAGCGTGTCGCGTGAAAGAGGATTCACGCGACACGTTTTAGGCTGTTGATTTTGCGCATGTCTTTATCCCGAAACCGCGGACACTTTCGGGAGACATGCTTTAGATGTCAGTGGATGCTGACGGGCGTCAGCTCATTCATCATCGCGCCGGCAAGCACGCGTTCGCGCTCGTCGGCAAGCAGGATGGGCTGGCCGTTGGCGGCGAAAAGCGCCCAGAGCTCCGTGCCCGGCTGGATGCCGACGATGCCGGGGAACTGGCCCTTCAGCTCATCGGTGGAAACTTTGCGGAAATAAGCGACCTCGCCCTCGCCGAGATGGGCGAACTGCGCGTCGGTCAGCGCTACTTTGGTCTGAGTCTCAGTCATTTCAGCCTCCTTTCGGCAGGTCGTCCCACGGGACCAACCCCGCCATAGAGCTTTGGTTCCGTGAAGCTTCAGTCTCTCACGGAGATGTTTATTTTCTTCACCAGCCGTTCCGGCTCGGGTCTATCGAGGTCTACGGACAGAAGCCCGTTCTTCAGTTCGGCGGCGATGACCCGCATGCCTTCCGCCAGGACGAAGGCGCGCTGGAACTGCCGCGCGGCGATGCCGCGATGCAGATATTCGCGCTCCGTGTCGTCGGTCTGCCGGCCGCGCACCAGGAGCTGGTTCTCCTCCACCGAGACATCGAGGTCGCTTTCGGCAAAACCGGCCACGGCCAGCGTGATGCGAAGCCGGTCGCCCTGACCGTCGGCGGCACGCAGGCGCTCGATGTTGTAAGGAGGGTAGGTGTCGCCGGATTTGCCCAGGCGCTCGAGCGTCTTCTCGACGGCATCGAAGCCCAGCAGCAACGGGCTGGAGAAGGGCGTCATACGGCTCACTTTTGTCCTCCTTGGAGCGACGGACGAGAAAAACCCGCTTGGCATTTTTCCCGTTGCCCCTGATATGGTCCGCGCCGCAAACAAGTTCAAGACAACAAAGACGTAGCCTGCGCCAACAGATGTCGGTGAAAAGGTTCACGCGACGTGCTGTGGTTCTTGATTTTGCGCAGGTCTTTATCCCAAAAGCGCTGCACACTTTTGCGAGACATGCTGAAGGAGAGGACATGCCCGCACGCCAGAAGATCATCATCGACACCGACCCCGGCCAGGACGACGCCGTCGCCATCCTGCTGGCTCTGGCGAGCCCCGAGCTCGAGGTGCTGGGCATCACCGCGGTGGCGGGCAACGTGCCGCTCAAGCTGACCGAAAAGAACGCGCGCAAGATCTGCGAGCTCGCCGGCAAGCCGGAGACCAAGGTTTTCGCCGGCGCCATCCGGCCGCTGGTGCGGCCACTGCGCACCGCCGAGGAAGTGCATGGCAAGACCGGCCTCAACGGACCTCAGCTGCCCGAGCCCACCATGCCGCTGCAGGAGCAGCACGCGGTCGATTTCATCATCGAGACGCTGATGCGCGAGAAGGAAGGCACGGTGACGCTCTGCCCGCTCGGGCCGCTCACCAACATCGCGCTGGCGCTGATCCGCGAGCCGAAGATCGCGCCGCGCGTGAAGCAGATCGTGCTGATGGGCGGCGGTTTCTTCGAAGGCGGCAACACGACGCCGACCGCCGAATTCAACATCTTCGTCGATCCGCATGCGGCGGACGTGGTGATGAAGGCCGGCATCCCGGTTACGATCGTGCCGCTCGACGTGACCCACAAGGCGCTGACCACGAAGAAGCGCACGGCGGCCTTCCGCAAGCTGAAGACGAGGCCGGGCATCGCGGTCGCCGACATGCTGGAGTTCTTCGAGCGCTTCGACGAGGCGAAATACGGCACCGATGGCGGCCCGCTGCACGACCCTTGCGTGATCGCCTGGCTGCTCAAGCCGAAACTCTTCAAGGGCCGCCATGTGAATGTCGAGATCGAGACGTCGTCCGAGCTGACCATGGGCATGACTGTGGTCGATTGGTGGGGCGTGACCAAGCGGCCGAAGAACGCCACCGTCATGCGCGACATCGACGCCGACGGCTATTTCGCGCTGCTGACGGAGCGCATCGGGAGGCTGTGACCTCCCTTCTCCGCGTTCACGGGAGAAGGCGGCCCGAAGGGTCGGATGAGGCAGCGCTGATCTCTCAGAACTCGGCGCTGCCCCTCGCCTGCCTCCTGTCCTCTCCCGTAAACGGGATGAGCTATTTCTTTGAGAACGCCAGCCAGAGGCCGCCGCCGATCAGGAAACCGCCGCTGACGCGCGACAGCGCCTTGATGCGCCTTGCAGTCAGCATCCTGCCGGCACGACCGGCGAGCAATGCATAGGCGCTGTCCGAGACCGCGGCGAAGATCATGGCGGTCAGGCCCATGATCACCACCTGCAAGGCGTGGTCGCCGGCCGGGTCCATGAATTGCGGGAAGAAGGCGCCGAAGAAGATGAGTGTCTTCGGATTGCTGACGGCAACCAGCAGGCCTTGCAGCAAAAAGCCGCCGCGCGGGGCAACCGCCGGCGAACCATCCGCCTGCTCGCCGCCGGAACGCAGCATCTTCCAGCCGAGCCAGATGAGATAGGCCGCACCGGCCAGCCGCAGCCATTCGAACCAGTGCCCTGCCGCCTCGATGGTCGAGGTGAGCCCGATGCCGACGATCGCGATCATGACGGCGAGTCCCAGCTGCGTGCCTGCAACGTTGAGCAGACCGGCGCGCGCGCCGTGGCGCATCGAGTTGGCGATGATCAGCGTCACCGTCGGGCCGGGCACAAGGATGATGACCAGGCAGGCGAGGAGATAGGCAGCATAAAGTTCGACGGACATTTCATTCTCCGGCCAGGCAAATCCGGAAAAAGCGGAAAACCGGTTCTCCGCCCGGATTTGCGAAACAAGAACAGCGAGCGGATCAGGTGGCGCCGCTCGTCCAGGGCATCAGATTTTCGCAAAGTGCAGCGGCGCGCAAGACGGCCAGATCGCCGCGCGGCGGCCCGATCAGTTGCACGCCGATCGGCCGGCCCCCTGCATCGAAGCCGGCAGGCACGGCGACCGCAGGACAACCGGCCAGCGTCGCGAACATCGAAACCTCCAGCCAGCGGTGGTAACTGTCCATCTTGCGGCCGGCGATCTCCTTCGGCCAGGGCGTGCGCACGTCGAAGGGAAAGACGGCGGCCGTCGGCAGCGCCAGGAAATCGAAGCGTTCGAACAGACCCAGCACGGCCAAGTGCCAGGATGTGCGGACCGTCGCGGCGGCATGGATCTGGGGGGCGGTGAGGTTGAGCGCGCCTTCGACCTCGAAGATGGCTTCCGGCTTCAGCAGCGCGCGCTTGCCCGGATCGTCCCAGTGGGTTTTCAGACTGCAGCCGCTCGTCGCGTGGCGGATGGTGACGAAGGCCCGCCAGAGCGCCTCGAAATCGAAATCCGGAACGAAGGGCTCGATCGCGAACCCGCCCGCCTGCAGCCGCTTGAGAGCGCTTTCGCAAACGTCCAGCAGGCCCGGCTGCATGGCCAGGTGCCCGCCGGCGTCGCCAAGCCAGGCGATGCGAGGTGTGGAAGGAGCGCCGGCAAGGCCTGCCAGAAATGCTTCCGGACCGTTCAGCGAAAGCGGCGAGCGCGGGTCGTAACCGGACTGCACGTCGAGCAGCAGAGCGAGGTCGCGGACATTGCGCGCCATCGGCCCTTCGATGCCCAGCTGGGCGAAGAAGGCCTCCTTCTGCGGGCCGGCCGGGACGCGCCCCTGCGAGGGCCGCATGCCGAACACATTGTTCCAGCCGGCCGGATTGCGCAGCGAGCCGCCGAAATCGCTGCCGTCGGCCAGCGGCACCATGTCGAGCGCCAGCGCGACCGCCGCGCCGCCGCTCGAGCCGCCGGCGGTGAGCGCGGGGTCGAAGGCGTTGAAGGTCGGGCCGAAGACCGGATTGAAGGTCTGCGAGCCGAGGCCGAATTCCGGCACGTTGGTCTTGCCGATGATGATGGCACCGGCAGCGCGCATGCGCTCGACGAAATATTCGTCCTCATCCGGAACGAAGTCGGCGAAGATCGGCGAGCCCCAGGTGGTGCGCAGGCCTTTGGTCTGGGCGAGATCCTTGATCGCGACCGGCAGGCCGAAGAGCGCGCCGGCTGCCGCGCCCTTCGCCACCAGCGCATCGGCCTGGCCGGCTTCGGCCAGCAGCTCATCGCGGTCGCGCAGCGAGACGATCGCGTTGACGCCCGGATTGACCGCGTCGATCCGGTCGAGGAACGCCGCCATCACCTCGCGGACCGAAAGTCTTTTCGTGCGGATGGCTGCCGTCAGATCGACCGCCGGCATCGTGCAGACGTCGCCGGCCGGCGGCAGCTTGTGCCTGGTGACAGGACGTTCGTTCATTGGCCGGCTCCCGCGAGGGCGGCATCGACTTCGGCCGCGACTGGGATGGAAGGCTGGGCGCCAGGCTTGAGGCAAGCGAGCGAGGCGGCGGCGGCGGCGCGCCGCAAGGCCCGCTCGAGCGGCAGGCCGTCGGAAAGGCCGGTTGCCAGATAACCGCAGAACGTGTCCCCGGCGCCGACGGTGTCGACCGGCTCGATCTTGAGAGCGGGAACGTTCAACAGGCGACCGCCGGAAGCGGCGAGCACGCCATCGGCGCCCAGCGTCACGACCAGCGTGCGGCCGGTCCTTGCGGCGAACGACTGCATGCGCGCCGCGCGGTCCTTGCCCGCAAGCGACATCGCTTCGGCATAAAGGTCGAACTCGGTCTCGTTGGCGACGACGTAGTCGGCCCCGGCCAGGAGCTCGGCCGCATCTGCCCGAAACGGCGCGGTGTTGAGGAGCGACACCGCGCCTGCCTTGCGCGCTCGCTCGAGCGCGGCTGCAACGGTCGGCATCGGCACCTCGAGCTGCAGCACGACATGGTCGCCGGCCTTGACCGCGGCTGCGTCCACCGCGCGAGCGTCGACGCGCTGGTTGGCGCCGGAGGCGATGGCGATCATGTTCTCGCCCTTGCCGGCGACGAGGATGAGCGCGATCCCCGTCGGGCGGTCGGCCTCCTTCACCAGGGACAGGTCGACGCCGCCTTGCGTCAGCAGTTCCACCGCCTGCGGCGCGAAGGCGTCACGTCCTACCGCGCCGACCAGGCGCACGTCAGCCCCGGCGCGGCGGGCGGCGAGCGCCTGGTTCGCCCCCTTGCCGCCCGGAGCCGTGACGAAATTGTCGCCCGGTACCGTCTCGCCCGGCCCGGGCAAGCGGTCGACCGTGGTGATCATGTCGAGATTGATCGAGCCGATGACGACGATCAAAACAGAACCTCCCGCAAATTTTCGGGGAAGCTAGCCGCTCGCCGGAAATGTTGCCAGCGACAATCCGGAGGGCGGCGTCTCGCCGCCGGCTTTAAAGGGGGCGGGCGAGGCGTCCGCCCTCCAACGCGGTCACGCCAACTGGCCGGCTTCCCAGCCCAGGATGGCGCGCTTGCGCGTCAGGCCCCAGTGATAGCCTGTCAGCGCGCCGGATTTGCCGAGCGCGCGGTGGCACGGCACCACGAAGGAGAGCGGATTGGCGCCGACGGCCGCCCCGACCGCACGGCTGGCGGCCGGCGCGCCGATGCCCGCCGCAATCGAGGAATAGCTGCGCGCGCAACCCATCGGGATCCTGAGCAGTGCTTCCCAGACCCGGACCTGGAAATCGGTTCCGATCAGCACGACACGCAATGGCTGCTCGCTGCGCCATTTGGCAGGATCGAAGACGCGCGCTGCATAGGGCGCGGTGGCAGAAAGGTCCTCGACATAGGTCGCATTCGGCCAGCGGCCGCTCATGTCGGCAAGTGCGGCACGCTCGCCGCCGGCATCGCAGAAAGCCAGCCCGGCAAGGCCGCGATCGGTGACCATCACCAGGGCCAGACCGAATGGCGACAGATGATAGCCGTAACGGATGGTCAGGCCCTCGCCGCGGCTCTTGTAGTCGCCGGGCGACATCGCCTCGTGCGTGACGAACAGGTCGTGCAGGCGGCCGGGGCCGGACATGCCGAGCTCGAACGAGGTCTCGAGCAGCGGCATGCCCTGATCGAGCAGCTTGCGCGCGTGGTTGAGCGTCACCGCCTGGAGGAAGGCCTTTGGCGAAAGACCGGCCCAGCGGGTGAACAGCTTTTGCAGTGCGGTCGGCGTCTCGCCGACCTCCTCGGCCAAGCTCTCCAGCGAAGGCTGGTCGCGGTAATCGAGGCTGATCTTCTCGACGATACGGCGGACGGTTTCGTAGTCGCCGCCGGCTGGCGTGATGTCTTTGGTCAGGATCGCGGTCTGTGCGTTCATGGTTGTGTCTCCTTGAACGCGAATATCGTCGCTTCGACCGCTCATTCCCACCCGATTCCTGCTTGTTTCGAGCCACCGACATGCCAGATTCGCCATGACACTGTCATACTTGTCAGCGGCGCTGAGGCTAACCCGCCTTCGCCGTCGCCAGCGCCTCGCCGAACGCATTGGCAAAGCTCTCGCGGTCGTCGGGATTGAGGAAGCTGCCGATGGCGACCTCGCGCCCCTGCCCTTCCACCGCCATGCGCGTGATGCCGATCTCGGCATGGCGCGCGACCTTGAAACGCGCCCAGAACGGGTTGAAGCGGTGCTGCTGGCGCTTGCCCGACGGCGCGATCTTCTGGATGTCGACCAGGGTGCGCGACACCGACACTTCCTCGCGCGCCCGCGCCGCGCGGTAGTTGATGCGGAAGGCGATGTAGACGGCGACAACGTCGAGGCCGAGGAAGCCGAAGATCGGCCAGGCGCCGACCGACAGGAAAAAAGCGCCGGTCACCAGCCAGCCGAAAAGCAGCCCGCCGATCAGGATGAAAAAGCCGGTGCGGCCGAGCGAGCGATGCGGCATGAGCAGCGCCCGGAAGAAAGGCTGCTCAGCGTCGGCTACTGCGTTTGTCTCGGACATTTCAGCCAATTATAGAGGGCGAATGCCAAAGCCCAAGGGCAAAACTGCCGCATCGGAACCGCCACGCAAGCTCGCAATGCCGCGGCCGCGTGCCGCCGCGGGCGCGAAACGCAAGAAGCGCGCGGCGCGAAGCCGGTACAGCCCGGCGGACGTGCACGAGATCTTTCGCCGGTTTTCGGTGCAGCGGCCGGAACCGAAGGGCGAGCTGCAATATCTAAACCCCTTCACGCTGCTTGTCGCCGTCGTCCTGTCGGCGCAGGCGACCGATGTCGGCGTGAACAAGGCCACCCGGCCGCTGTTCAAGCTCGCCGATACGCCGGAGAAGATGGTGGAGCTCGGCGAAGCCGAGGTCGGCAGCTACATCAAGACGATCGGCCTCTGGCGCAACAAAGCCAAGAACGTGATCGCGCTCTCGCAGGCGCTGATCGCCGAGCACGGCGGCAAGGTCCCCGCCGAACGGGAGGCGCTCGAAAAGCTGCCGGGCGTGGGGCGCAAGACGGCCAACGTCGTGCTCAACACGGCCTTCGGCGAATCCACGCTCGCCGTCGACACCCACATTTTCCGGATCGGCAACCGCCTGCACCTGGCGTCGGGCAAGACGCCGGACGAGGTGGAGCGGGCGTTCCTGAGGATCATTCCGCCGGAGTATCTGCGGCACGCGCATCACTGGCTGATCCTGCACGGACGTTATGTCTGCAAGGCGCGCGTGCCGGAGTGCTGGCGCTGCGTCATCGCCGACCTGTGCAAATACGAAGACAAGACGGCGAGCGATCCGGCCCCGCTGGTGCGGCTCGACGAGGATGAGGACGAGCCCGCGAGCGCCGCTCAGAAATAGCCGATGCCGCGCGCCATCATGGCAGCGAAGATCGGCACGAAGGCGAACGCAACCGCCTCGAGGCGGATGAAGTTGCGCGCCGCGGAAATCTCATCGTCGGGAGCGACGAAGGTCGGATCGGCTTGCGCGGCCTTGCGCCATTTCATGATGCGCGTGGTAGGCAGGATCGAGATGAGCCCCATGCTCAGGAAGGCCGCCATCTTCCCCCAGAAAGCCCAATTGTAGATATAATACTCCCACCCCTTCAGGCCGAAGAAGACGCGCCCGAGGCCGACCAGGATCACGGCGCCGGCGATGCTGCCATACATGGCGTCGAGCCGCGCCACCAAAGCGAGGTTGGCCCCGGTGAGGCCGGGCCGCACCAGGAACGCCTCGGCGATGAAGATGCCGGCATACATGAGGATCAGCAGATGGTGCAGGCAGGCGAGAACGAGGTCGATCGTGTCCATCTATGCTGCCTCTCCGACGCGCCTGCGCTATTGGGTGGAAGCTAGATAGGGCGCTGCACCTGCGCCAGCAACGCACCGGCTGTCAGGAGAGGTTGATCCTCGCGCGGCTCGGTCTATGTTCCAGTGCATGGCATTGAAACGCAAACTCAACAGGATGCCGGACGACATCCGCGACCGGCTCGGGAAGCGTGGCCTTGCAAAGGCTTACGAAGCGCGGCCGGCTTACCAGCGCAACGACTATCTGGGCTGGATCGCCCAGGCCAAGCTGGCGGCGACGCGCGAGAAGCGGCTCGCCCAGATGCTGGACGAGCTTGAAGCCGGCGACGCCTATATGAACATGAAGTGGAGCGGCTAGGCCGCGCGGCGCAGCGCTTCCGGCCTCGCCGCGCGTTCCGGTCCACGCGCGGTGATCAGCTTGTGCAGGTGCACCATCATCGCCGCGGCGAAGAAGGGCACTGCGAGATTGACGATAGGCACCGAAAGCAGGGCCGCGATCAGCAGCCCGGCCAGGAACACGGTTCCGCCATTGCGGCTGCGCAGCATCTTCGCTTCAGCCTGGGGCCGGAAACGCATGGCCGCGAACTCGAAGAACTCACGCCCGAGCAGATAGCCGTTCACGGCGAAGAAGGCGATCAAATTGACGCCCGGCACCAGCAGCATGGCCAGCGCGACGAGATTGCCGAGGATGACGACGCCAAAAAATCGCAGCGAGACCATGAAGGCCGTCCAGCCGGGCAGTGCATTGCCCGGAGCGTCGCCCGGATATGAGCTCCGCTCGACCTCGGCCGCGACATCGTCGAGGAAGAAGCCTGCGACGATCGCGGTCGACGGCGCGAGCAGCAAGGCAAGCGCCAGCGCGATGGCGACGCCGAGAACGATTGCGGCGAGCGCCGACAGCCATCCCGCCCATTCCGGCAATTGCGCGACCAGATCATCGACAAAGGGCAGTGCCAGCCAGTCGGCCAATCCGTTCAAGGCGAACCATAGGCCTATCAGCCCGAGGATCGTCAGGCCGAGCGTCTTGAAGAAGAGCGGCCGGAAATTCGGCGCGAACAGATCCGCCAGGGCCCGGCGGGCGGCTTCGAAGATCATGCGCCTCGACATAGGAAGTGAGGCCGTCGGCCTCAAGGCATGTCAGGGCACGATCACGGAATGTCTTCCGGCCGGCGACCGGGCCGGGCGCGATAGGGCGGGAAAGTCCAGCCGAAGCGAAGCGCTCCGCCGCGCACGAGGAAAGCTGCCGCGAAAGCCAGCAGCGCGGACGCACCTGGGGGCAAGCCTGCCAGGTCGACAAGGGTGAACATGGCTGCACCGGCCAGTGCTGCCGTGACGTAGATTTCGGGGCGCAGAAGCACTGACGGCTCGCCGGCCAGCAGATCGCGCAGGATGCCGCCGAAGGTCGCGGTCAGCACACCCATGATCACGGCGACCGTCGGCGACCCGGTGATATCCAGGCCTTTCGAAGCACCGAGCACGGTGTAGGCGGCGAGCCCGACGGCATCGAGCCACAGCAGCAGCCGGTAGCGCGATTCGACCAGATGCGCGGTGAAGAAGACGATGACGGCCGCGCCGCAGCAAACCAGGACATAGACCGGGTTGGCGACCCAGAAGACCGTTGCGTCGAGGATAAGATCGCGGAACGTGCCTCCGCCGATGCCGGTGACGCAGGCGAGGAAAAGAAAGCCGATGATATCGAGCTGCTTGCGCGAAGCGGCCAGCGCGCCGGTGGCGGCGAACACCGCGATGCCGGCATAATCGAGGATGAGGAATGGGTCCATGGAGCGCGCGCAGCCAACCAGTCTCGGTCAGCCGAACGTAGCGCGTTTCAGGGGGAATAGGGGAGTAGGGGAACAAGGGAGCAGGACGATGGCTTGCAGGCCTGGGGTGAGACAGGGGTGCGCTCCACTCCCTACTCCCTTAGTCCCCTACTCCCTTCTCCTACGCGTCGTTCTCGGCCTGGGCGTTCGCTGCGCCCGGCTCGGCCGGACCCGCCGGCGCGGCGGGCTTCGGGCCACCGGCCGAGACCGTGACCATCGCCGGCCGCAGCACACGCTCGCCGATCGAAAAGCCCGGCTGCACGATGTCGATGACGGTGCCTGCCGGAACGCTCTGGTCAGGCACCTGCGCGATCGCCTGGTGGAAATTCGGATCGAAGCGCTCGCCTTTCGGCTCGAGCTTCTTGACGCCGTGGCGCTCGAGCGTGGACAGCATGGCGCGCTCGGTGATGCCGACGCCTTCGATCAGCGTCGACAGGACGGGATCACCCGCATCCTTGCGGTCGGCCGGCACGGCATCCAGCGCGCGGCGCAGATTGTCGGAGACGGACAGCATGTCGCGCGCGAAGCCCGCGATCGAATAGGCGCGCGCATCCTGCATCTCGCGCGCGGTGCGCCGGCGCAAATTCTCCATCTCGGCCGCGCCGCGCAGCAGCCGGTCCTTCATGTCCTCGTTTTCCTTCATCAGCCGCACGACCACCTCGTAGTCGCCGCTCTGATCGAGGCCCGCCTGCGCGGCCGCGTTCTCATCCTGCTCGGTCTGGCGCTGTTCCTTCGCCTGGTCGCTCATCGCCACTTCCTGGAATATCGGATCGTTCGGAATTCGAGCCGCATATCGACAATCGAGCCTCGAAAATCAAGGGTCGGGCGGATTTGTTTCCTATACAGGCGGAAGACCGACGCCGCCCCGCGGCGCGGTTTTCACCTGCGAATCAAAGCCGGCGATCAGCGGCCTCGCCCTGGCGATCGCGGCCTGAACCGCCGGAAGCGAGAGCGAAGCCTTGTGATTCGCCTCATCGTCCCAGACCTCGGTAATCCAGATCGCCTCGGCATCGGCCGGATCGCCAGCCACCACGTAGCTCAGGCAGCCCGGCATCGCGTCGGTGCCTTCGAGCAGGATCGCGATCAGGGCATCGCGCTTGCCGGGCTGCGCCCGCATCTTGCCGATCAGGCCGAACATGTTTCCTCCGGTTTCCGAAGAACGATGGTTGGGTCTGGCGAAAAATCGAGGCCAGGGTGAGCCGAAAATGGCGGCCGTCGAGTCTAGAGCATTTTCACGATTCATGGAACCGCGAAAATGCTCTAAGTCTTTGTTTTTACGCAAATCCGGACGGAAAACCGGTTTCCACTTTTCCTGAATTTGCTCTAGCGCAGCATGCGGCTTACCATCTGCGCGGTATAGTCCACCATGGGCACGATGCGTGCGTAGTTCAGCCGGGTCGGGCCGATGACGCCGAGCGCGCCGACGACCCGCGCGTCCTTGTCGCGGTAAGGCGCCACGACGAGCGAAGAGCCGGAGAGCGAAAAGAGCTTGTTTTCCGAGCCGATGAAGATGCGCACCCCCGACCCCTCCTCGGCGAGGTCGAGCAGTTGCATCAGTCCGTCCTGCGTCTCCAGATCCTCGAACAGGCGTTTCAGGAGCTCGATGTCGGCCTGGGCGGTGAGGTTTTCGAGCAGGTTGGCGCGGCCGCGCACGATGAGCCGCGCCGGTAGGCCGCTGTCGTCGCCGGCCCAGACGGCCAGGCCGCGGTCGACCAGTTCCTGCGACAGCGCGTCGAGCGCGGTCTTCGTCTCCTGCTTCAACCGCTCGACCTCGGCCCGCGCCTCACCCAGCGTCAGGCCGCGAATATGTGCGTTGAGATAGTTGGTCGCCTCCTGCAGCTGCGAGGCGGTGACGCCTGCGGGCAGCTGCATGACGCGGTTCTCGACGTCGCCATTTTGCGAAACCAGGATGGCGAGCGCCCGCGCCGGCTCGAGCTGGATGAACTCGATGTGCTTGAGCGGCGCCTCGGCCTTCGCGGCGAGCACCAGCCCGGCGCCGCGTGACAGGCCGGACAGCATCTGGCTCGCCTCGGTCAGCACGTGCTCGAGCGTGGCGCCGGTGCCGGAAGCCTTGATCTGCGTCTCGATCGTGCGCCTTTCCTCGTCCGGGAGATCGCCGACCTCCATGAAGGCATCGACGAAAAAGCGCAGGCCGCGCTGTGTCGGCAGCCGACCGGCCGAGACATGCGGCGAATAGATGAGGCCGAGCTGTTCCAGGTCGCTCATCACGTTGCGGATGGTCGCAGGCGACAGATTGATGGGCAGGAGCCGCGACAGATTGCGCGAGCCGAGCGGCTCGCCGTCGTTCAGATAAGAATCGACGATACGCCGAAAGATGTCGCGCGAGCGCGCATCGAGCGAGTTGAGCGAATGGTCGACAAAAGGTTTCGTCATGCTGACACCGATCCAAGGAATATAATCAGGGCGCTCGCGAACTCAACGGTGGTGGCAGAAGCGGCCGCACCCCGTTTTTCTTTGCGCCTGCCGAAAGGTGCGGCTAAAAGCCGGCCAAGATTCCCGGTCCGGAAAAGAGTCCATGCGTCCTTCCAAGCGCCAGCCCGATGAAATGCGCTCCGTCTCCTTCGAGCGCGGCGTGTCGAAACATGCCGAAGGCTCGTGCCTGGTGCGCTTCGGCGACACGCATGTGCTGTGCACGGCGAGCCTCGAAGAAAAGGTGCCGGGCTGGCTGCGCAACAGCGGCAAGGGCTGGGTGACGGCGGAGTACGGCATGCTGCCGCGCGCCACCAACGAGCGCACGCGGCGCGAAGCGTCGTCGGGCAAGCAGGGCGGGCGCACGCTGGAAATCCAGCGCCTGATCGGGCGCAGCCTGCGCGCCGTCGTCGACCTGCAGGCGCTTGGCGAGCAGCAGATCACCATCGACTGCGACGTGCTGCAGGCCGATGGCGGCACGCGCACCGCTTCCATCACCGGCGGCTGGGTGGCGCTGCACGATTGCCTGCGCTGGATGGAGGCGCGGCAGATGGTGAACGTGCAGAAGGTGCTGCGCGACCACGTGGCCGCGATCTCCTGCGGCATCCATGACGGGCAGCCGGTGCTCGACCTCGATTACGCCGAGGATTCCGGCGCCGGCACCGACGCCAATTTCGTGATGACCGGCAAGGGCGGCATCGTCGAGGTGCAGGGCACGGCCGAAGGCGAGCCGTTCTCCGAGGAGCAGTTCGCGGCGCTGATGGCGCTGGCGAAAAAAGGCATTTCGCGCCTGGTCAGCCTGCAGCAGATGGCGGTGGCCTGAGGCGATGCAGCCTTCGGCGATCCTCGAATCGGCTCTGTATGTCACCGACCTTGCCGCGGCCGAGGCTTTCTACGGTGACGTGATGGGGCTTTCCATCATCGCCAAGGTCGACGGCCGGCACGTTTTCTTCCGATGCGGCAGCGGCGTGCTCCTGCTGTTCAACGCCGAAGCGACGAAGCACCAGCCGCCGCCGGATGCGAAGCTGCCGGTGCCGCCGCACGGGGCCGTCGGCGAAGGGCATCTCTGCTTTTCAGCCAGCAGCGACGAGATCGCGGCATGGAAGAACAGGCTCGAAGCGCGCGGCATTGCCATCGAGGCGGATTTCGAATGGCCGAACGGCGGACGTTCCATCTACTTCCGCGACCCGTCCGGCAATTCGCTCGAATTCGCCGAACCGCGCATCTGGGGTTTTGGATGACGCACACGCTGAACGGCAGGATCGTGGTGGCCAGCCACAATGCCGGCAAGTTGAGGGAATTCGCCGATCTGCTCGGGCCTTTCGGGCTCGAGGCAAAATCGGCGAAGGACTACGGCCTCAAGGAACCCGAGGAGACGGGCACGACCTTCGAGGAGAACGCCCTCATCAAGGCGCTCGCCTCGGCGAAAGCGACCGGATTGCCGGCGCTTGCCGATGATTCCGGCCTGATGGTGGACGCGCTCGGCGGCGACCCCGGCGTCTACACGGCCAACTGGGCCGAGCAGCCGGACGGCAGCCGCGATTTCGGCGTCGCCATGAAGAAGACCGAGGACGCGCTGCAACAAGCCGGCGCGACCAGCCCGGAACAGCGCGCCGGCCGTTTCGTCGCGGTGATCTGCCTTGCCTGGCCCGACGGCTACCACGAATATTTCCGCGGCGAGGCGGAAGGCCGGCTGGTGTGGCCGCCGCGCGGCACCTCGGGTTTCGGCTATGACCCGGTTTTCCTGCCGAACGGGCATTCCCGCACCTTCGGCGAGATGAGCGCGGCGGAAAAACACGGCTGGAAGCCCGGACAGGCAGACGCGCTGTCGCATCGCGCCCGCGCCTTCCAGAAATTCGCGCGGGCGAGGTTGGGTTCGGCGTGAGCGGAGACGATGCAAAGGCGCCCGGCTTCGGCGTCTACATCCACTGGCCGTTCTGCGCAGCCAAGTGCCCCTATTGCGACTTCAACAGCCACGTCCGGCACCAGCCGGTCGACCAGGCGCGCTTTGCGTCCGCCTTTGCGCGCGAGATGGCGGCGATGCGGGCCAAGACAGGACCGCGCGCGGTGACCAGCATCTTCCTCGGCGGCGGCACGCCGTCGCTGATGCAGCCGGAAACGGTCGGCGCCGTGCTCGAGGCCGTGGCGCGCAACTGGACCGTGCCGGCAGGCATCGAGGTCACGCTCGAAGCGAACCCTTCCTCGGTCGAGGCGGATCGTTTCCGCGGCTACCGCGCGGCCGGCGTCAACCGCGTCTCGCTCGGCGTGCAGGCGCTCAACGACCGCGACCTCAAATTCCTCGGTCGGCTGCACAATGTGGCGGAGGCCCTGAAGGCGATCGGCCTGGCGCGCGACATCTTTCCGCGACTGTCCTTCGACCTGATCTATGCACGGCCGGGGCAGACCGTCGACGGCTGGGCCGCCGAGCTCGGCGAGGCGATCGGCTACGCCGCCGACCACCTGTCGCTCTACCAGCTGACAATCGAGGAAGGCACGCCCTTCTACAGCCTGCATGAAGCCGGCAAGCTCAGCGTGCCGGAACCAGACCTCGCCGCCGACCTCTACGACGTCACGCAACAGGTGACGACCGCGCGCGGCCTGCCGGCCTACGAGATTTCCAACCATGCCAGGCCCGGCGCGGAGAGCCGCCACAATCTGACCTACTGGCGCTATGGCGATTATGTCGGGGTCGGCCCCGGCGCGCATGGCCGCTTCGTCGATCGCGGACAACGGGTCGTCACCTTCACCGAGCGCATGCCGGAAAAGTGGCTGGCACTGGTCGAGGAGCACGGCCACGGCGTGGCCGGCGGCGAGGTCCTGACCCAGAGCCAGGAGGCAGACGAGTTCCTGCTGATGGGGCTGCGGCTCGCCGAAGGCATCGATCTCGCCCGCTACGAGACGCTCGCCGGCAAACCGCTGCCGGCGGAGCGCATCGCCGATCTGAGGGATGAAAGGCTCGTCGCCCCCGTCGGCAACTCACGCCTGCGCGCGACGCCGGCCGGTATGGTGGTGCTCGACGCGCTCGTTGCGGACCTGGCGCGGAGCTAGATCGACCCCTTCTTCCCTCGCCACCCAGCGACTATTTGTATCTACAGGGGATACAATGAAACGAAAAGACTGGCAGGAAAAAGCTCGAGGCTACTCCAAAAGCGCACGCACGCTATTGAGGGAGCGCGACCACAGCAGCGCATATTACCTATCCGGAATCGCCGTGGAGTGCGCTCTGAAAGCCAAGATCGCAAAGCGTTTTCGTGCTGGAGAGATTCCAAACGACAAGCTTGTTCGAAAAATCTACACTCATGACCTAACTGAGTTGGTCGGCTTGGCTCAACTGGATGATGCCCTGGCGGCCAATGAGCGCGCCGACCTGGCATTTCGTGCTCTTTGGAACACCGTGAAGCTGTGGAACATTGATTCCAGATACAAAAGTTGGACTGCGGCTGAAGCCACTGAAATGGTTGAAGCAGCCACAAAGCGCAGATCGGGTGTGCTCGCATGGATAAAACGATACTGGTAGAAGATGACGTTAGCGCTGGCGCCAATCTTGTCGGTGCCTTGGAAGCGACAGGACTGCCAATTGGCGTGGCCGCCTGGCTGAAGCTGGATCAAGCCCCGTTCTGGCAGCTTTATATAACGTCGCCAGATGTTCAGACTTATGGACCAACAACGGTAATAATCTTCATAGACAAGGTAATTAACGGCATTAATTCTAATCTGAGTATGCGTAACCTGGAGATCGGTAACACCTCAAATCACTTTGCTAACTACATCAGCGACGAACTCAGGCTTTCCAAGCTTGCACCTCGCGGAGTAAAGCTGTTTCACCTAGCCTTAGGCGGCACTGCGGTGGCCGAGGCATTGGTCTACAAAGCGTCGAAACGTGCACGTCCTTCGAAGCTGGCTCCCAAGGCGGATCATTCTGCACTCGAAAGAGCTCGGTCACTGGCCGCTTAACCAAGCCTCACTGCTGGAAGGCGATGGGGTGGTGCAATAGAGTCGCCGCCCTGGCAAATGAGTTACGCGACGATGGAAAAAGTAACGACGACTTGGACGGCTGCCGCCGCGAAAGCCCGATTCTCGGAGCTATTGGAACACGCTCAAGGCTCGCCGCAGATTATCAGTAGCTACGGCAAGCCCCGGGCGGTTGTTGTGCCTGCCGAAGAATGGACCCGCAAAACCAGCCGAAAGGGAACCCTAGCGGAGTTTCTGCTGGCTTCGCCCCTGCGTGGGGCAGACCTCGATTTCGACTACGATGGCCGCTGACCAAGCGCGCAGCTTCCTCATCGGCCAGACCGAAATGACCGCTCGACCGATCGAGCCGGCGCTCTATCTGGTGGCGACGCCGATCGGCAATCTCGGCGACATCACATTGCGGGCGCTGGAGGCGCTGGCGGCTGCGGATGTGCTCGCTTGCGAGGATACGCGCGTCACGCGCGTGCTGCTGCAGCGCTACGGCATAGCGCAGCGGCCGCTTGCCTATCACGAGCACAATGCGGCAGAAGCCGGACCGCGGCTGATCGCGGCGCTCGACGAGGGGCGGTCGGTGGCGCTGGTGTCGGACGCGGGTACGCCCCTCGTCTCCGATCCGGGCTACCGACTCGTTGAACAAGCGATCGCAGCGGGGCACCGCGTCGTGCCGATCCCCGGGGCTTCGGCGCCGCTGGCCGCGCTCACGGCGAGCGGCCTGCCGGCCGACACGTTTCTGTTTGCCGGCTTCCTGCCGCAGAAGGACGGTGCGCGGCGGACGCGGCTCGAGGCCTTGAAGGGTGTCCCGGCCACGTTGCTCTTCTTCGAATCGCCCAACCGTACGGCGGATGCGCTCGCGGCCATGGCCGATGTGCTGGGCGCTACGCGCGACGCAGCCGTCGGACGCGAGCTGACCAAAACCTTCGAGGAGATGCGGCGTGGAAAACTCGGCGAGTTGGCGCGCCGGTTTGCGGCGGAGAACACGCCGAAGGGCGAGATCGTGATCTGCGTCGGGCCGCCGGCCGAGGAGGCTCAGCCGGATGCCGCCGATGTCGATCGGCTGCTTTTGGCGCTCGCCGCCGAGATGCCGGCGTCGAAGGCGGCCAACGAGGCGGCGCGCATGACGGGAGCGAAGAAAGCCGACCTCTATCGCCGGCTGATCGAGCTCAAGGGCGAGCGCAATGGCTGACCGCGCTCGCGCCGAGCGGCTCGGGCACCGCAGCGAGTGGCTCGCAGCCGCGGCGCTCAGGCTGAAGGGCTACCGGATCGTGGCGCGGCGCTACAAGACCAGGCTCGGCGAGATCGACCTGATCGCGCGCCGCGGCGACCTGGTAGCGGTGGTGGAGGTCAAGGCACGGCGGACGCTGATCGAGGCGATGGAAGCGATCGCCAGGACATCGCAACGCCGCATCGAGGCGGCAGCCGATCTCTGGCTCATCCGCCAGCCCGACTATGCGCGGCTCTCCATCCGCTTCGACATGGTGGCGGTATTGCCGTTCCGCTGGCCGGTGCATGTCGAGAACATCTTTCAGGGCGGCCGCTGAAACCTGTCGAAACTTTCGCTTGTCGGCCGAACATCGCAGGCACACTCTGGGCTTGTTGGGAACACCTCAGGAGATTAGCCATGTGCCATCACTGCGTGATCGAGAACGTGAAGTCCAACATGCTGAGCCGCCGCCGCTTCTTCACCGGCGGACTGGCCGCCGCGGCAGGTGCGGCCGCACTCGCGGCCACGACGGCGCCGACCCCGGTGTTTGCCCAGGCGCCGGCCAAGACGGCCGATCTGACGCACGAATTGTGGGACACCTTCCCGACCTATTTCGGCGGCCAACAGCTTTTCTACGACAAGAAGTTCAGCTTCGAGAAAGACACGTTCAACCTTTACGAGCTGCGCCTCTCCGAGCACACCGGCACCCATATCGACGCGCCGCTGCATTTCAGCGCCGACGGCAAGTCGGTGGCCGAGCTGGCGCTCGAGGATCTGGTGGCGCCGCTGGTCGTCATCGACATCAAGGCGAAGGCGGCGGAGAACCCGGATTCGCAAGTGACGCCCGACGACATCAAGGCCTGGATCTCGGCCAATGGCGAGCTGCCGGAAGGCGCGATCGTCGCCATGAATTCCGGCTGGGACAAGCACGTCGCGACGGACAAGTTCCGCAACGCCGACGCCGACAAGGGCATGCATTTCCCCGGCTTCCACGTCGAGGCGGTCAAGCTGCTGCTGGAAGGCTCGACCAAGGCGATCGCCGTCGACACGCTGTCGCTCGATTTCGGCCAGTCGCCCGACTTCATCGTGCACAACACCTGGCTGCCGGCAGGGCGCTACGGCATCGAGGGTATCGCCAATCTGGACGCCGTGCCGGTCAAGGGCGCAACCATCATCGTGGGTGCGCCGAAGATCCGGGCCGGCACGGGCGGGCCCGCGCGCGTCTTCGCGTTGAGCTGAAACGCCAGCCAGCTAACGCGGGCTGACCCGCATGGGCAGCCCGCCGGCCGGCTGGGTGGTGAGCTTCTGCACCGGCCAGGGTTTCGTTGTCGTAAGGGTGTCGAAGCGGAAGCGCGACATCAAAACGCCGAGCACGATCACCGCCTCCTGCATGGCGAAGGAAGCACCGATGCAGACGCGCGGGCCGGCGCCGAAGGGCAGGTACTGGTAGCGGTCGATCGCCTCGCGATTGGCCGGGTGGAAGCGTTCGGGCATGAACGCGTCCGGCCTCTGCCACAGCTTGCGGTGGCGGTGGATCGTCCACGGCATGATTTGGACCTGCGCGCCCTTCGGGATCTTGAGGTCGCGATAATTGTCGGGCTCGACCGCCTCGCGGCTGATCGTTGCCGCCGGCGGATAAAGCCGCATCGCCTCTTCGAAAGCGGCGCGCGTGAGCGGCATTTTTTCCAGCCATTTCGACGGATCCGGCTCGGAGGCGAGCACGGCGTCGATCTCGGTCTCGACCTTCTCGCGCTCCCATGGCGCCTCGGCGAGGCAGTAAAGCGTCCAGCCGAGCGCGCGGGCCGTGGTTTCGTGCCCTGCGCCGATGAAGGTGATGATGTTGTCCTCGATCTCCTCGCGCGAGAGGCCGTCCGGTCCCTCCGTCCGCAGCAGCAGCGTCAGGAAATCATCCGGCGCGCTCTTGGCGTCGCGGCCGAGCTTTTCGCGCCGCATGGCGACCGTGTCGGCGACGATCCTGCGAAAATAGCTGAGCACACGGCGCCCGCGCAGCCGGGTGAGGCGCGGCAGCCATTCCGGCGCGCCGAGCAGGTCGAGCGGGTCGACGCGCCCCATGGTCTCGAGCAGCCGGTCGATCTGCTCCTCCAGATTGACGTGATCGCCGGCGATCTCGCCGGAGAAGAGCGTCTCCGCCAGGATCTCGTAGGTGACCGTGGTCATGTCGCGGGCGATGTCGGTCTCGGCTGCACCCTCGTAGCGACCGGCGAATGCCTGCGTGCGCTCAAGCATCGGCCGGGCGAAGCCGAAGATGTGGCGCGGCGTGAAGACCGGCGCCATGGCCTTGCGCGAGCGTTTCCACACCGGACCTTCGGCCGTGAGCAATCCGTCGCGCAGGATGGGGCGCAGCAGGAGCTGGCGCACCCGCGCCATCTTGTAGTTCGCGGCATTGTCTACGAGCACGTGGCGGATCAGGCCGGGGTCGTTGGCGACCAGCAGCGGCCCGCCGACGCCGGCCGGGATCAGAATCCACGGCTCGTTGTAGGAAGGCTCGCCCCAAAGCTCGAGCGGGTTGCGGTAGACGATGCGCAGCATGCCGAGCAGCGAAGGCGGCTTGCTGCGCGGCTTCGGCGCTGGCGGGACGAACGGGGCCGGCTTGGTGTCCATGGCGCAAATCTAGGCCGCTCTCACGCCCTCAGCAACAGCGGCCGCCCTGCGGCGCTGCGATCCGTCCGCGCGGACCGGGCGCCAGCGCTCGGCCACGCAGGCCGTGGATTTTGCCGCTTGCAGGCCGCCGGCATCGGGTCTTGCCCGCACCGGCGGCGGGTGGCGGGAGGGCGGCTCCGCTCCGAAAAGGAGCGCAACAGCGTCGATTCCTCACCGCAGCTCCAGGTCATTGATTTTTGTGCGTGTCTTCCGCCCGAGCGCGCTGCACGCGTTCAGGAGGCATGCTTTGAACCGGGCGGAATGACGGTCGTCGCGACGCGGCCTGGTCAGGACCGTGCCGCGGCCCTGCCTGCCCCGGTCGCTCTCCCGCCCCAAATGGCTTGGAAAGCTTGGAAAATCCGGCCCGGAACACTATATTCCTGAGACCATCCGGCGCGCGATTCGAGGTCGCATTTCCAACCGCCGTCCAAGACATCCAGCATACGGTATTTGATGAGCGATCAGAGCGAGAATTTTGCCGGCGCCGGGGCCGAATACGACGCCGGTTCCATCAAGGTCCTGAAGGGCCTCGACGCGGTGCGCAAGCGCCCCGGCATGTACATCGGCGACACCGACGACGGTTCCGGCCTGCACCACATGGTCTACGAGGTGGTGGACAACGCCATCGACGAGGCGCTGGCCGGGCATGCCGACCTGGTGACGGTGATCCTCAACGCCGACGGGTCCTGCACGGTCATCGACAATGGCCGCGGCATTCCGACCGACCTGCACCCGACCGAAGGAGTCTCCGCTGCGGAAGTCATCATGACGCAGCTGCATGCTGGCGGAAAATTCGACCAGAACTCCTACAAGGTCTCGGGCGGCCTGCACGGCGTGGGCGTGTCGGTCGTGAACGCGCTTTCGGTCTGGCTGAAGCTCAAGATCAGGCGCGACGGCCAGATCCACGAAATGAGCTTTTCAAACGGCGACGCCGACGCGCCGCTCAAGGCGACCGGCAGCTACCAGCCGGACCGGCGCGCGGGCACCTATGAAGGCCGCTCCGGCACCGAGATCACCTTCCTGCCCTCGTCGGCAACCTTTTCCATGGTGGAGTTCGACTATTCGACGCTGGAGCACCGGCTGCGCGAGCTCGCCTTCCTGAATTCCGGCGTGCGTATCATCCTCACCGACCGCCGCCATGCCGACATCAAGCATGCGGAGCTGCACTATGAGGGCGGGATCGAGGAGTTCGTGCGTTATCTCGACCGGGCGAAGAAGCCGCTGATCGATGCGCCGATCACCGTGCGCGCCGAGCGCGACGGCATCGCGGTCGAGGTCGCAATGTGGTGGAACGACAGCTACCACGAGAACGTGCTCGCCTTCACCAACAACATCCCGCAACGCGACGGCGGCACGCATCTTGCCGGCTTCCGGGCCGCGCTGACGCGGCAGGTGACCGGCTATGCCGGCAGCTCCGGCATCGCCAAGAAGGAGAAGGTGGAGCTTACGGGCGACGATTGCCGCGAGGGCCTGACGGCGGTGCTTTCGGTCAAGGTGCCGGATCCGAAATTCTCCTCGCAGACCAAGGACAAGCTGGTCTCGTCCGAAGTGCGGCCGGCAGTGGATGGCCTCGTCAACGAGGGACTCGGCACCTGGCTCGAAGAACATCCGGCCGAGGCAAAAGTGCTGGTCGGCAAGGTGGTGGAGGCGGCTGCGGCACGCGAAGCGGCGCGCAAGGCGCGTGAGCTGACGCGGCGCAAGGGCGTGCTCGACATCACCTCGCTGCCGGGCAAGCTCGCCGATTGCCAGGAGCGCGATCCGGCCAAGTCGGAGATCTTCATCGTCGAGGGCGATTCCGCCGGCGGCTCGGCCAAGAGCGGGCGCTCGCGCCAGAACCAGGCGATCCTGCCGCTGCGCGGCAAGATCCTGAACGTCGAGCGCGCGCGTTTCGACCGCATGCTGTCCTCCGAGATGATCGGCACGCTGATCACCGCACTCGGCACCTCGATCGGCAAGGACGAATTCAACGCCGACAAGCTGCGCTACCACAAGATCATCATCATGACGGACGCCGATGTCGACGGCGCCCACATCCGCACGCTGCTGCTCACTTTCTTCTTCCGGCAGATGCCCGAGCTGATCGAGCGTGGCCATCTGTTCATCGCGCAGCCGCCGCTCTACAAGGTCACAAGGGGAAAGAGCGCGCAGTATCTGAAGGATGAGCCGGCCTTCGAGGATTTCCTGGTCGAGCAGGGCATCGACGAGGCAACGCTGGCATTGGCTTCGGGTGAAGTGCGTGCCGGACAGGATTTGCGCGAGACCATCAGGGAAGCGCTCGCGGTGCGCTCCCTCATCAACGGATTGCACTCACGCTATCATCGCGCCGCGGTCGAGCAGGCGGCGATCGCCGGCGGGCTGAACGCTGAGGTGGCACTCGATCCGGCGCGCGCCTCGGCCATGGCCGCAACGGTCGCGCGGCAGCTCGACGCCATCGCCGAGGACACCGAGCGCGGTTGGCAAGGCCGCGTCAACACCTCGAACGAGAGCGCCGGCGGTTATGTGTTCGAGCGCACGGTGCGCGGCGTGAAGGAGTTCGCGCAGATCGACATGGCGCTGCTCAACTCCGCCGATGCACGCGCGCTCGACCGTTATGCCGCCCGCCTGCACGCTGTCTACGCTGCTCCGGCGGTCCTGCGCCGCAAGGACACCCCCGAAACCGTCGCCGGTCCGCTCGCCCTGCTCGACGCGGTGTTCGCCGCCGGGCGCAAAGGCCTGACCATGCAGCGCTACAAGGGCCTCGGCGAGATGAATGCCGAGCAGCTCTGGGAGACCACGCTCGACCCGAATGTGCGCTCGCTGCTGCAGGTGAAGGTGAACGACGCCACCGACGCCGATTCGCTCTTTGCCCGCCTGATGGGCGACGAGGTGGAGCCGCGGCGCGAATTCATCCAGGAAAACGCGCTGAGCGTCGCCAATCTGGATGTGTGATCATTGCCGTCGCGCGCGGAAGTGATCGCATCGCTCGCGCCGAAATATGTCTGGTGGGAGCTGGGAGATACGGGCGACGCGCAAACCCGCCGAGACGTCCGAGCCCGCGCTTGATGCGCAATGTTCAAGGCCTTCATGACGCGGGTCGGGCATTTCTTTCAGACTGGTGATTTGTAATCTTTGAACAGTCACCCGGCAGGCCAGCCCTGCGCGCCGATCAACGGCACGAACATCACCGCGCCGAGGTTCTCGTCGGCGAAGCGATCGTCGCCGAGCCGCACGATGCGCCGCAGTTCCTGCCTGCGGGGATCCTTGCCGACTGGCATGACGAGCCGGCCGCCGATGGCGAGCTGTGCCTTCAGCGCCGCCGGGGGCGCGGGCCCGCCGGCGGTGACGATGATGGCGCTGAACGGCGCCTTCTCTGGCCAGCCCGTCGAGCCGTCGCCGGTGCGCACCTCGACGTTGCGGTAGCCCAGCTCGTCGAGCCGCCGGCGGGCAACTTCCGCCAGGGCCTCGTGCCGTTCCATCGTATAAACCTCGGCCGCCACCCGGCTCGCGACCGCGGCGGCATAGCCGGAGCCCGTGCCTATTTCGAGAACGCGATCGGCCGCGCCGATCTCGGCGACCTCGATCATGTGGGCAACGATGAAGGGCTGCGAAATGGTCTGGCCTTTGCCGATCGGCAGCGGCGAATCCTTATAGGCAAATGCCTTGAAACCCGCGTCGACGAATTCTTCGCGCGGCACCTGCCGCATGGCGGCGAGCACGCGCTGATCACGCACGCCGCGCCGCGCGATCTGTTTTTCGACCATGCGGTTTCGGGCGTGCTCGAAATTGACCATCCGACGCCTCCGTCGACCGGCACCGCCGCAGCTTACCGCACCGGCCAGACGACCAGAAGCAGCGGCACTGCGACGATCACGATCAATATGGAAAGCGGCGCGCCGAGCCGCGGATAGTCGGAGAAGCGGTAACCGCCCGGCCCCATGACAAGGGTATTGCATTGGTGGCCGATCGGCGTGAGGAAATCGCAGCCCGCACCGATCGCGACGGCCATGAGAAAGGCCTCCGGCCTGTAGGACAGGCCGGCAGCAAAACCGGCGGCGATCGGCGCCATGACCAGCACGGTCGCGGCATTGTTGAGGAAGGGCGTGACGGCCATGGCCGTGACCAGGATCAGCGCCAGCGCGCCGGCAGGCGGCAGGCCGGTCGCCAGGCTGGCCAATCCCGATGAGATCAGGTCGGTCACCCCGGTGGTGCGCAGCGAATCCGAAACCGGGATGAGCGCCGCGAGCATGACCAGGATCGGCGCGTCGAGCGCGGCGTAGGTTTCCCGCAAGGGCAGCGCGCCGGTCAGCACCATGAGCACCGCCGCGGCGAAGAAAGCGACGGCCACGGGCAGCACGCCGGCTGCCGTCGCAGCGACGGCGGCGGCCAGAATACCGATGGGGAGCAGGCCGCGCCGCACCCCGCCGAGGCGCAGCGTCCGCTCGGCGAGCGGAAGCAGGTCAAGCGCACGCAGCACATCGGCGAGGCGGCTGCGATCGCCCTGCAGCACCACGATATCGCCCATGCGCAGCGGAACGGTGCCGAGACGCTCGGTGATGCGCTCGTTCCTGCGGCTGATCGCCAGCAGGTTCACGTCATAGCTCTCGAACAGCCGCGCGCGCTGGGCGGAAAAGTCGATGAGGGGAGACTGCTGCCCGACGATCGCCTCGACCTCCTCCAGCTCGATCTTGCGGCCGGTGCCCTGGACCGGGCGATTGTCGGTAAGGTCGAGCCTGCCCTGCGCCACCACACGCTCCAGCGCCGCCGACTCACCCTCGATGAGAAGGATATCGCCCTCCTTCAGCTCGACATCCGGCAAAGGCGTCACCTTGACCTTGCGGTCGCGCAGGATGGAGGTGATCATGGCGCCGCCCTCGCCGAAGCGCAGCAGGTCCGAGACGGTCTTGCCCCTGACCGCGGATTCCTTCGTCACCTTGGCCTCGGAGACGTAATTCTTGATGACGATCGCCTCGTGCCGTTCCATCGACTGGCGCCGGCGCACCGGCACCAGCCAGTAGAAAAGCGTCAGGAACGCCACACCGGCCGCCGTCAGCGCCGCGCCGAGCGGCGTGAAATCGAACATGGTGAAGGACTGGCCGCTGATCTCCTCGCGCAGCCGCGAGACGATGATGTTGGGCGAGGTGCCGACCTGCGTCATCAGCCCGCCGAGCAGCGCGGCGAAAGCCATCGGCATAAGGAATGCCGACGGCGAGACGTTGGATCGCCGCGCGAACTGGAAGGCGACCGGGATCATGATCGCCAGTGCGCCGATATTCTTCACGAAGGCCGACAGCACCGCCACGATGATGACCAGCGTCGCCAATTGGGCGCGCACGGAATTCATACGCGGCGCGTAGCGCGAGATCGCAATCTCCATGATGCCGGAGCGCGCGACGGCGGCACTGACCAGCAGCGCGCTGCCGACAATGATGACGATGTCGTCGGAGAAGCCGGAAAACGCCGCATCGAACGGAACTATTCCGAGCAGCACGGCAACGACCAGCGCGACTGCCGCCACGACGTCATAGCGGAAGCGCTCCCACACGAATGCAGCCATCATCAGGACGATGAGGGCCACCGCGAGAATTTGGTCGGTCGTCATGCGATGCAATGCGCCTGAACGAGGGCTGTCAAGAACGCCGCCGCGCAGCGTTTCGTTGCAATCATGGGCCTCTCAGAATTTCCTAATATGCTTCGAAGCGAAAGTGTCCAGGCCGCCATTCGCTGGTTTTTATTCAATTTTTACCTTGCTGCGTTCCGTTTGCGCGCGGGCGGGAACCATCTTTTTCGGGCTGAGTTGAGACGGCGAAAGGATCGGCACCCATGTCCGGCAACAACCATAAGAGCGACCGGCTCGCGAATGAAATCCTCCGCCAGATCATGCGGACGGAGAATACGCGGGTCTGGCGGGCGCAGCCGGGCTTCTCCGTCGATGAGGACCTGCCAGCCGGGTTCGGCGCCCTACTGGACGAGATGGACAGGGCGGAGCACCGGCAGGCGCGACGGCGCGACTGACCAGGCAGCGACCCGCTCGGGGCCGCGGCGACGAGCCGCGGCATTAACCCGCCGCTCATCATAGTTTCCCGCAATTCCATCCTTAAGCGCCTCTTAAAGGTGCGGGCACTAGGGTCGTCGCGTGCCAGATGAAGGCACAGGGACACGGGATGGCGAAAGGCAAGAAGCGGATCGAGCCGACCTTCGACGGGCCGGCGCGCGGCAAGGCGTCTCGCGGCCTGTCGGTCAGCGAGGATGACCGCGTCATTCCCTCCCCGCGCAAATCCACGACCAAACGCAAGGCCGGCCGCAAAAAAAGCGCCCGCGGCGGACGCCGTCGCTTCGGCGTGTTCGGCCGCCTGTTCTACTGGGCTTTCGTGCTGTCGATCTGGGTCGGCATCGGCGTGGCCGGGCTGGTCGCCTGGTACGGTGCGAAGCTGCCTTCCGCCACGACCTGGTCGATCCCGGATCGCCCGCCGAACGTGAAGATCGTCTCGGCCGACGGCAAGCTCGTCGCCAATCGCGGCATGACCGGCGGCGAGGCGGTGGGCCTGCACGAGATGTCGCCTTTCATCCCGCAGGCGGTGATGGCGATCGAGGACCGCCGCTTCTATTCGCATTTCGGCATCGATCCTTTCGGCCTCGGCCGTGCAATGCTGGAGAACCTCACCAGCGGCGCCTTCAGCCAGGGCGGCTCGACGCTCACCCAGCAGCTCGCCAAAAACCTGTTCCTGAAGCCCGACCGCACGCTCGAGCGCAAGGTGCAGGAGGTGCTGCTGGCGCTCTGGCTGGAGCAGAAGCACACCAAGGACCAGATCCTCGAAATGTATCTGAACCGGGTCTATTTCGGCTCCGGCTCCTACGGCGTCGAGGCAGCCTCGCGCCGCTATTTCGGCAAATCCGCGCGCGACGTGAACCTGGCGGAAGCGGCCCTGCTCGCCGGGCTGCTCAAGGCGCCCTCGCGGCTCTCGCCGGCGCGCGACCCGAAAGCTGCGGAGGAGCGCGCGCAGCTCGTGCTTGCCGCCATGCGCGACGAAGGCATGATCGCCGAGAAGGAATTTGCCACCGCCATGAGCGCGCCGGCAACACGCGCGGCCTCTTACTGGACCGGCTCGGAGCACTATGTCGCCGACCGCATCATGGAGGAACTGCCGAGCCTGATCGGCGAGGTGCGCGCGGACGTGGTGGTGGAAACCACCGTCGACCTTTCGCTGCAGGAGCTCGCCGAAGCCTCGATCCGCCGCCTGATCGGGGAGAGCGGCGCAAAACTCTCCGTCAGCCAGGGCGCGCTGGTTTCGATCGACAATACCGGCGCCGTGCGCGCCATGGTCGGCGGCGCCGACTATGCCAACAGCCAGTTCGATCGCGCGTCGGAAGCACGCCGCCAGCCCGGCTCGGCGTTCAAGCCGTTCGTGTTTCTGGCTGCAGTGGAACAGGGCCGCACGCCCGAAAGTGTGCGCAACGATGCGCCGATCAAGATCGGCAAATGGACGCCCGACAACTACAAGGGAAAATATTTCGGCAAGGTCACGCTGACGACGGCGCTGGCCAAGTCGCTGAATTCGGTCGCCGCCCAGCTCGTCATGGAGGTCGGGCCCGAAGCGGTGGTCGAGATCGCGCATAGGCTGGGCATCGAATCCAACCTGACCGCCAACACCTCGATCGCGCTCGGCACGTCGGAGGTGACGCCGCTCGAGCTGACCGCGGCCTACGTGCCGCTCGCCAATGGCGGTTACCGGCCGGAGGTGCATTTCGTCAGCCGGGTGACCAGCACGTCGGGCGAGATTCTCTACGAATACCAGCCCGCCCGCCTGAAACGCGTGCTCGATCCGCGCACCGTCGGCATGATGAACTTCATGATGCGCGCCACGCTCCAGGAAGGCACGGCGCGCAAGGCCGCCTTCACCTGGCCGGCCGGCGGCAAGACCGGCACCAGCCAGGCTTCGCGCGACGCCTGGTTCGTCGGCTATACGGCGAACCTCACGACCGGCGTCTGGTTCGGCAACGACGATGGCAAGCCGACCAAGAACATCACCGGCGGCTCGCTGCCGGCACTCGCCTGGCATGAATTCATGGTTGCCGCGCACGAAGGCGTGCCGGTTGCACGGCTCCCCGGCGAATATGACGGCGGCGGCGGTATCTTCTCCGATCCGGCGCCAGTGCCCGCGGCAGAAGTCGCACCGCCTGCCGCAGCGCTGGGCGACGGCACGCCGCAGCCGCGCGGCGCGGAAGAGCCGCGTCGGGCCGACAAGCCGCTCGAGACCGCCAGGCCGCGCAAGCCGGCCGAGGCGAAGCGACCCGTCGAGACGGTCGCGGGAACGGACAAGCCGACCGCAAAGCCGGGCCGATCGGTCACGCCGGCGGCGAGCGATGCGGACTTCACTGCGGCAATCCGGCGGCCGAAGGCCGATGTCGGCAACGAAAGGCCGAAGCCGAAGCGCGAGACGACCATCGTCGACGTGATCATGGGGAATTAGGGTCGCGCTCGCTGATGGCTTGCGCCGCTTCAGCAGGCTGAGCAGCAGCGGTTTGCGGCTGCTGCGGCAATGCATCGGCAATGGCGACCTTCGCCCCCGGCGCCGCCACAACGGCCTTGCCTTCCTTCTCCAGCACCAGTTCCACGATGCCGCGGGCGATCTCGCGCTCGCCCATGATCACGCTATCCGCGCCGAGCGTCTTCAGATGCTCGACCTCGGCGTCGGAGTGCGCGCGCGCGACTATGGTGATTTCCGGGTTGGCGGCGCGGGCGCGCTGGATGGTGAGGCCGGCCTCGAAGGCATTGGGAATAGCCAGCACAAGCCGCTTCGCGCCGGCAGGATTGGCGGCGGCGAAGACGGCGCCGTCCGCCGCATTGCCGACCACGACCTCGATCTCATCGGCACGCAGGGCCGCAACGGTCTTGTCGGCGTCCTCGATCACGAGGAAGGGCACGTCCGCCTCTTTCAGCCATTTGCCGACCAGGCTGCCGACACGTCCGTAGCCGATCAGGATGGTGTGGCCGGACTGCGCGGTCGGCACGATCCGTCCTTCCTCCTTCGCCTCGGTGGCGGCAGTCACAGCCGGTTGTTCAGGCGCCGGCTCGCCCGCCGCCGGAGGCGTCGCCGCACGCCGCTCGAGCCATGGCCGTATCCGATCCACGACGGCAAAAGCCACCGGGTTGAGCAGGATGGAGATGATGGCCGCCGCCAGGATCAGGTCGCGGCCTTCCTCCGGCAAAAGGCCGAGACTCACGCCGAGATCCGCCAGGATGAAGGAGAATTCGCCGATCTGGGCAAGGCTGGCGGAGATCAGCAGCGCGGTGCTGGCCGGATGCCGGAAGGCGACGACGATCAGATACGCCGCAACCGATTTGCCGAAAATGACGATGACGACCGCGGCGAGGATCGGCCATGTGTTCTCGACCAGGCTCGCGGGCTGGAAAAGCATGCCGACCGAGACGAAGAACAGCACGGAGAAGGCGTCGCGGAAGGGCAGCGATTCATTCGCGGCCTGCTGGCTGAGCGCGGACTCGCTCATGATCATGCCGGCGAAGAACGCGCCGAGCGCCAGCGACACGCCGAACAGCTCGGACGCGCCAAAGGCGACGCCGAGCGCGATCGCAAGCACGGCAAGCCGGAAGAGCTCGCGCGAGCCGGTATGCGCCACATAATGCAGCAGCCAGGGAACGACGCGCCGGCCAACGACCAGCATGAGGATGACGAAGGCCGCGACCTTGAGCAGCGTGAGGCCGAGCACGCCCCAGAGGTCGAGGTCGAGATCGACGAGGCCAAACAGGACATTGCCGTGATCGCCTGCCTGCTCCTGCCCGCCGAGCAGGCCGGCGATCGCCGGCAGGACGACCAGCGCCAGCACCATGGCGAGGTCCTCGACGATCAGCCAGCCGACGGCGATGCGGCCCTTTTCGGTATCGATCTGGCGGCGTTCCTGCAGCGCGCGCAGCAAGACCACGGTCGAAGCAACCGAAAGCGCCAGGCCGAAGACGAGACCTGCACCCATCGACCAGCCCAGCATCCAGGCGAGACCCCAGCCGAGCAGGGTCGCGAACGCGATCTGCGCAACCGCGCCCGGCACGGCGATGGCGCGGACGGAGAGAAGATCCTTCAGCGAGAAATGCAGGCCGACGCCGAACATCAGCAGGATGACGCCGATCTCGGCTAATTGCAGCGCCAGCCCGCTGTCGGCGACAAAACCCGGCGTGTAAGGCCCGACGACGACGCCGGCGAGCAGGTAGCCAACGAGCGGCGGGATGCGGAAGCGGTTGGCGAGCGCGCCGAACACGAATGCCAGCCCCAGACCGGCGACGAGCGTGGTGATGAGGGGCGTCTCATGCGGCATGCGGCATGCGCCTTGCTTGCGTTTGCGTTGAAATCCTTTGTCGGAGAGAGAACCCCGCCATGCCGATATGTTCGCTCGATCGATGAAGCGCAAGCCGTCGAGCCGGTTTTTGCCGAGGCTCGGAAGGATAAACGAGCTTAATGCGGCACGCCGCCGAGATGGGCCAGCAATTCGGCGACGTTGTTGGCCGCGTATTTCTTCAACAGCCGCGCGCGATACGCCTCGATGGTGCGCGGCGAAATGTTGAGCAGGCGGGCAATATCCTTGGAGGTTCGCCCCTCGCCGAGATGCATGACGATCTGCCGCTCGCGCGCCGAAAGTGCCTGGATCGGGCGCGAGGCGGAAAGGTCGGCGAGGCTCCAGACGGCGCGGCGCAGCGGGTCGTCCTCGGGCGTGAGCGAGCGCCCGCGCACGCGGCACCAGAAAAGGGTGCCGTCCTTGCGCGCCATGATGCGCTCGTCGGAATAGCGGTTCGTCTTCTTGAGCGGCTCGACCCCGACATTGCGGATGCGCACGAACTCTTCGTAGGACGGGTAGAGGATGGCGAAGGACTGGTCGATCAGCTCGGAGCGGTCATAGCCGAACATGTCCGCAAATGCCGGGTTGCAGGTGCGAATAATGCGGCTCTCGGTCATCACCAGACCGATGGGGGCCCATTCGAAGACCGTTTCCGTAAGTGTCTCGCCGTCCTTCATCTTCGGTATTTCTACGATATTGAAGCCTTTGCGCCCTCTGCGGAATAGTGGACGCCGGTTGCAGCCCTGTTCGCGCCCTCCGGCGCCGCACCGGGCGAATGACCGGGAGGAGACGACGCGCGGACCGCGAACGGCCCGGCGCCGGACAAGCTTATCCGGCTGGCGCCTGCCGAATGCAAGCGCTTGCGCGAACCTCCCGCATCTTGTCTGGAACTTCACTGGGAGGAACTCATGAAAAGATTGCTTGCCGCGCTGGCCACAGCCAGCCTCATGCTGGCCGCATCGCCGGCACTGGCACAGGACGGCCCGGCCAAGATCGCGCTGATCCACGGCCTCTCCGGCTCGCCGCTCGAGGCCTACACCAAGCAGGAGCATATCGGCATCGAACTGGGGTTCGAATATGCCACGAAAGGCACGATGGAGATCAAGGGCCGGAAGATCGAGCTGGTGAAGCAGGACGATCAGTTCAAGCCCGACATTGCCCGCTCGCTGCTGGCGGAAGCCTATGCAGATGACGACGTGATCCTGGCCATGGGATCGACATCGTCCGGCGTTACGCTCGCGATGCTACCGGTGGCGCTCGAATACGAGAAGATCCTGTTCATTGACGCCGCGGTCGCCGACGGCCTTACCGGCAAGGACTCCAACCGCTTCGTCTTCAAGACCTCGCGCAACTCATCGATGGACATGCAGGCGCAGGCCATCGCATTGAAGCCGGACTCCAACCTCTACGTCGCGACGCTGGCGCAGGATTACGCCTTCGGCCGCGACGGCATCGCCGCCTTCAAGACCGCGCTGGACGGCACCGGCGCGAACCTTGTGCACGAGGAATACGTGCCGCAGCAGACCACCGACTTCACCGCGCCGGTCGAGCGCCTCGTCAACGCGCTCAAGGACAAACCGGGCCGCAAGGTCATCGTCATCTATGTCGCCGGCATCGACGCCATGACGCCGCTGGTCAACGCCGATCTGGGACGCCACGGCATCGAAATCTCAACCGGTGGCAACATCCTGCCGGCGCTGGCGGGCTACAAGAAGGTGCCGGGCATGGAAGGCGCGATGTATTATTATTACGAGGCGCCGAAGAACCCGGTGAACGACTGGCTGGTGGCCGAGCACATGAAGCGCTTCAACACCCCGCCGGACTTCTTCACCGCCGGTGGCTTCGCCGCAGCCATGGCGATCGCCAAGGCGCTCGAGACCGCGCCCGACTGGGAGACCGAGTCGCTCATCAAGACGATGGAAGGCATGAGCTTCGACACGCCGAAGGGCACGATGACCATCCGCCCGGAGGACCACCAGGCGCTGCAGTCCATGTACCACTTCAAGATCAAGGTGGACGAGAACGTCGCCTGGGCGATCCCGGAGCTGGTGCGTGAGATCAAGCCGGAAGAGATGAAGATCCCTGTCGGGAGAAACAACCAGCAGTGATATGCCTGGCTCGCTTCTCCCCGTTCACGGGGAGAAGATGCCGGCAGGCAGATGAGGGGCGGCGCCGAGTTCGGCAAGGGCGGCGCCGCCCCTCATCCGACCCTTCGGGCCACCTTCTCCCCGTGAACGGGGAGAAGGAAGAAGGAACTTCATGACCCCCTCGCTCCGCACCGAAAATCTCACGATCCGCTTTGGCGGCCATGCGGCCGTCAACGGCGTGAGCTGCGCTTTCACGCCAGGCGAGCTCACCGCGATCGTGGGCCCGAACGGCGCCGGCAAGACGACCTGGTTCAATCTCGTCTCCGGCCAGTTGCGGCCGACGGAGGGCCGCATCTTTCTCGGCGAGCGCGACATCACCCACCTTTCGCCGTCGGCGCGCGCCAAGTCGGGCGTCGGCCGCGCCTTCCAGCTCACCAACCTTTTCCCGAAGCTGACCGTGCTCGAGAATGTGCGCCTGGTGGTGCAGGCGCGCCGCGGCGTCGGCCCGAGCGCGCTGACGCGTGCGTCGCGACTTACCGACATCGCCGCCGAAGCGCGAACCTATCTCGACCGCACGCGGCTTGCCCATGTCGCCGACCTGCCGGCAGCCGCACTGCCGCATGGCGACCAGCGCAAGCTCGAAGTGGCGATGCTCACCGCCATGGAACCGTCGATCTTCATGTTCGACGAGCCCACCGCCGGAATGTCGGTCGACGAGGCGCCGGTCATCCTCGAATTGATCGCCGAGATCCGCAAGGACGCCACGAAGACGATCCTGCTTGTCGAGCACAAGATGGACGTGGTGCGAGCGCTCGCCGACCGCATCGTGGTGCTGCACAATGGCGAGCTCGTCGCCGACGGCAAGCCGGAAGCCGTGATGGCGCTGCCGGTGGTGCGCGAGATCTATCTCGGCATCCCGGCCGAGGAAGCGGCATGAGCGCCATCCTTCGCCTCGACGACGTCCACACCGACATCGGCCAGTACCATGTTCTGCACGGCGTCAGCTTCGACGTGCCGGAAGGCGGCGTGCACGTGCTGCTCGGCCGCAACGGCGCCGGCAAGACCACGACGCTGCGCACGATCATGGGGCTGTGGCGGGCGCGGAAAGGCGCCGTCATCTTCCGCCATCACGACATCACCGCGCTGCGCACGCCCGAAATTGCCCGCCTGGGCATCGCCTATGTGCCTGAGAACATGGGTATTTTCGGCGGCCTCACGGTCGAGGAGAACATGCGGCTCGCAACCCATGCCGGCGCGTTCGACCAGACCCGGCTCGATCGCATCTTCGCGCTGTTTCCGGCGATGCAGAAATTCTGGGACAAGCAGGCTTATGCCCTCTCGGGCGGACAGAAGCAGATGCTGGCGATCTCGCGCGCCATCGTCGAGAAACGCGAATTGATCCTGATCGACGAGCCGACCAAGGGGCTCGCGCCGGCCATCATCCGCGCCATGATCGACGCCTTTCGCGAGATCGCGAAGGATACGACCATCCTGCTGGTCGAGCAGAATTTCCTCTTCGCCCGTTCGCTCGGATCGGGGGTCGCGGTGATCGACGACGGCCGCATCATCCATCGCGGCGCCATGGCCGAGCTCGCCGCCGACGAGGCACTGCAGACGCGGCTTCTCTCATTGTCCTTGACGGCGCATCAATGAGGCAAGCGATGCGCCAAGCTGCCCGCCTCTGCCCTGCCGGGCATCTCCCCCTCAAGCGGGGAGATCGGCAGCTTCGCTCGTATCGCCGTCCTTGCGATGTTGGAGGTTGGCGAAAGTCGTTGCGACATCGAATCTCCCCCCTTGAGGGGGAGATGGCCGGTAGGTCAGAGGGGGGTACTCGTTGAGCGCCGTCATCTCCAAATTCGGCGGCGTCTACCTGCTGCCGCTCGCGCTGGCGATCGTCGCGCTGGTGCTGATCGGCCAGCCGTCGACCTGGCTGACGCTGACGGTGGCCGGGCTGGCCATGGGCATGATGATCTTCCTGATGGCCTCGGGCCTGTCGCTGATCTTCGGCCTGATGGACGTGCTGAATTTCGGCCATTCGGCCTTCGTCTCCTTCGGCGCCTTCATCGCCGCTTCCGTGCTTGCCGCGCTCGGCTCGTGGGTGGTCGGCGACAGTGCGGCGCTGAACCTCCTGGCGCTGGCCGCCGCGATCGCGGCGGCCGCCGCCTTCGGGGCGGTCGCCGGCTGGTTCTTCGAACGGGTGATCGTGAAGCCGGTCTACAAGGATCATCTGCGCCAGATCCTCATCACCATGGGCGCGCTGATCGTGGCCGAACAAATCATCCTGGTGATCTGGGGCGGCGTGCCGATCCATGCAGCGCGGCCGGCGGTGCTGTCCGGCTCCATCGTCATTGGCGACGTCGCGATCGAGGTCTACCGCATCTTCGCCTTCCTGCTCGGGCTCGCGGCTTACGTCGCGCTCTACCTGGTGCTCAACCGCACCCGCATCGGCCTGCTGATCCGTGCCGGCGTGGAGAACCGCGAGATGGTGGAGGCGCTCGGCTTCCGCATCGACCGGCTGTTCGTCGCCGTGTTCATGGCCGGCTCGGCACTCGCGGCAATCGGCGGCGCCATGTGGGCCGGCTACCAGGGCATGATCACGCCGGCGATCGGCGCCGAGATGATGATCCTGGTCTTCATCGTGGTGATCATCGGCGGGCTGGGCTCGATCCAGGGCTCGCTGCTCGGCGCCATCCTGGTCGGGCTGGTCGCCAACTACGTCGCCTTCCTGGCGCCAAAACTGTCGCTTGCCTCGAACATGATCCTGATGATGGCGATCCTGCTCTGGCGCCCCTGGGGCCTCAAGCCGGCAATCAAAGGGTAGCTTGATGACCGGCCGCATCATCGTCTACGGCATTGTCGGCATTATCGGGCTCTGCCTGATGTTTGCGCCGTTCCTGTTTCAGGACGTGCGCGCGCAGGAGGTGGCGGCGCGCATCTGCATCTTCGTCGTGCTGGTCGGCGCCTACGATCTTTTGATCGGCTACACCGGCATCGTCTCCTTCGCGCACACCATGTTCTTCGGGCTCGGCGCCTACGGCACCGCCCTTGCGCTCAAGAACATCGGCCCCGGCTGGGACGCCATCCTCATCGGCGGCGGTGCGGGCGTGCTGGCGGCACTCGTGCTCGCCGTGCTGATCGGGCTGCTCTCGCTGCGCGTGAAGGCGATCTTCTTTGCCATGGTCACGCTCGCCGCGGCCTCGGTCATGCTGGTGCTCGCCAGCCAGATGTCGGAATTCACCGGCGGCGAGGACGGCATGACCTACGAGGTGCCGAAGCTTTTCTCCGCCGCCACGAAGCTCTTCACCGATGCCGACGGCAAGACGCTGCGCATCCTCGGCGTCGCCATGAACGGCAAGCTTGCGGCCTATTATTTCGTCTTCGTCACCAGCCTGCTGCTCTTCCTGGCTCTGCTTCGGATCGTCGCCTCGCCTCTCGGCACGGTGCTGCAGGCGATCCGTGAGAACGAATTGCGCGCGGAGGCGATCGGCTACCGCGTCGTCACCTACCGGACCGCGATCTTCTGCATCGCCGCGGTGATCGCAGCACTTGCCGGTATCCTGCGCGCGGTCTGGCTGAAATATGTGGGCCCCGACGTGGCGCTCTCCTTCGGCATCATGATCGACATCCTGCTGATGGTGGTGATCGGCGGCATGGGCACCATGGTCGGTGCCGTCATCGGCGTCGTCGTCATGAGCATCGCCCAGTTCTATCTGAAGGACCTGATGCAGCTCGGGGCCGAGGCGACCGCCGGCGTTCCGCTGCTCCCCGACCTCCTCAATCCCGACCGCTGGCTGCTGTGGCTCGGCGTGCTCTTCATCCTGCTCGTCTATTTCTTCCCGGCCGGCATCGCCGGCACGCTGATGGGCAAGGCGGCCAAGAAGTGAGGCAAGACATGATTGGCCCGCGCTCGACCTATGTCCCGGTCAACGGCTTCGAGATCCATGTCAGCGAATGGGGTGATCCCGCGAAGCCGGCGCTGATCATGTGGCACGGGCTGGCGCGCACCGGGCGCGATTTCGACGAGGCTGCGCAGGCCCTGTCCGACTCCTACTTCGTGCTGTGCCCCGACACGCTCGGGCGCGGCTTGTCCAGCTGGGCGGCGAAGCCGGAGGTCGACTATTCGCACCGCACCTATGGCGAGATCGCGCTTGCCTTGCTCGACCGCTTCGCAATCGAGAGATTGCGCTGGGTCGGCACGTCCATGGGCGGCATGATCGGCGTCCGCGTGGCCTCGACCGTGCTGAAGGATCGGATCACCCACCTCGTCATCAACGATGTCGGACCCGACATCCCGCAGCAGGGCACCGGGCGCATCGTGTCCTATGTCGGCAATCCGCCCGTGCTCGATACGGTCGCCGAGTTCGAGGCATGGCTGCGCCGGAACTACGCGCCGTTCGGCGCCAACACGGACGCCTTCTGGCGGCGCATGGCCGACACCTCGGCACGGCGCACGGACAAGGGCAAGGTGACGGTGCATTACGACCCGGCGATCGCCACGCAGTTCACCCATCACCGCGCCGACCTCGATCTTTGGGACGCCTACGACGCGATCGGCGCGAAGACGCTGCTGATCCGCGGGGCAAGCTCGGACGTGCTGTCGGTCGAAATTGCCGAGAAGATGCGCGGGCGAGGGCCGAGGCCGCGGCTGGTGGAGATCGAAGGCTGCGGCCACGCACCGACATTGGCCAGCGCGGAGCAGATCGGGTTGCTGCGGGATTTCCTGGCCGATTGACGGGCCGTTCTGTCGTGAACTATAGTTCACGTTGTGGCCGACGTTCGCCAAACAGACGTGTTTGTCGAATGGTTCGAATCCCTAAGGGATATCCGGGCCAGAGCGCGCATACAGACCCGTATCGACCGTCTGGAGCTTGGCGTCGTCGGCGACGCGAAGTTCTTCCACGGCATCGGCGAGATGCGTGTCGACTATGGACCGGGCTATCGCATCTACTTCATGCGGAAAGGGAAAGTGACTACCTGCTGCTCTGCGGAGGCGACAAGTCCTCACAGGCGCGCGACATAAGAAAGGCCATCGAGATGGCCAAGGAGTTGGAGTGATGCCGCTCAAGACAACAAAGTGGGACGTCGCAAAATACCTTCACAGCGATGAGGAGGTGCTCGCCTACATCGAAGCTGCGCTGGAGGATGGCGACCCCGCCGTCATCGCCCATGCGCTCGGCAACGTCGCCCGTGCTCGCGGAATGAGCAGCGTGGCGAAGGAAGCGGGCGTTACGCGGGAAGCGCTCTACAAGGCATTGAGCGAGAAAGGCGACCCTCGCCTATCGACTTTCATCGGCGTGATGAAAGCGCTCGGCATAAGGCTGACCGCAACTCCGGCGTCCTAAAGCATGCCGCGTGAATTGGGATTCACGCGACATGCTTTAGGCCTTTGATTTTGCGCATGTCTTTGTCCCAAAACCGGGACCGCTTTTGGGAGACATGCTGTAGGCTCGATCCAGCCTGCGCCGCCCGCTACGCAGCCAGCAAGATCTTCTCGATTTCGTGCACCGGATGATTGGTGAGCGTCTTCGGCAGCTCGCCGGCGATGCGTTCCTCCACCTCCTTGTGCAGCTGCTTGCGCAACTCGCCCAGCACCAGCGGAGGTGCGACGAGGATGAGTTTCTCGAAATCGCCGCGGTGCGCCATCTTGTAGAGCCGGTCGGCCATCTCCTCGGCGAACCGCTCCTTAGCGATGCGATGCCAGTCGGTCTCCTCCATGGCGCTGCGATGCACGCTCGGTCCGTCGGGCATGCGGCCCGGCCTGTCGGTGCCCTGCTCGCGCGTCGGCGGATTTTCCTGCTCCAGCTCGCGCACCACCTCGAGGTTGGGATATTGCCGGTCACCTTCGTTGCGCAGAATGAGGCCTTTCTCGCCGTCGGCGACGAGCACCCACACATCATGGTCGAGGCTTAATCCGGGCATGGTGAAACTCCTGACAGGGCAATTTTTTCCAGCGCGAGAAGACGCCGTCAAAAGGCATCCGTTCTGCGATTTTCCGCGCTGGCAAAACGCCCGCAGGCACCGGAATGTTCCTGCCAGCCGAGAGCGGCGTGTCACGCGGTGGACGAATTTTCCCTCAACCGCCGATTCTACAGAAAACGGATTTCATACCGCACTGCATCAGGCGAGGCCGTTCCTTTAGATTCAATGGCTTCGCGACGACAATGTTGCCTGCTAGCAGGACTGTCTTCGTTCCATGAGTGCCTCTCCCAAGCTGAACGCCTTCCCCGTCTTCATGCGGGTGGAGGATCGCCAGGTCATCATCGTCGGCAACGGCGAGGAGGCTTTGGCGAAGGCGCGGCTTCTCGCCCAGTCGAGCGCGCAGCTCGTGATCGTCGCCGAGACGCCGGCAAAGGCGCTCGCCGAATGGGCTGCAACGAACAGCGCCTCCCTGATCGAAGCCCCCTACGCGCCCGAGTTGATCGACGGCGCAGTGCTGGTCTTCGCCGCGACCGGCGAGGAAGCGCTCGACCGGCGCATCTCCGACGACGCACGCGCCAAGGGCATTCCGGTGAATGCTGTCGACCGGCCCGAATGCTGCGATTTCTTCACCCCGGCGATCGTCAACCGCGCGCCGGTGGCGGTGGCCGTCGGCACGGAGGGCGCCGGCCCAGTGCTGGCGCAGATGGTCCGCGCCCGGATCGACCGGCTGCTCTCGCCCTCGCTCGGCCGGCTGGCCACGCTTGCCGCGAGCTTCCGCGAGCGGGCCGAGAAGCTTTTGCCCAAAGGCAATGCGCGGCGTACCTTCTGGAACGATTTCTTCACCGGCGCGCCGGCACGCGCCATGGAGATCGGCGATTTTCGCGAGGCGCAACAGGCGGCCACCGAGCTGCTCGAGCGCCGCCGCCAGGCACAGGGCCACATCGCCCTGGTCGGCGCAGGGCCGGGCGCCGAAGACCTGCTCACGCTGCGTGCGCAGCGGCTGCTGATGCAGGCCGACGCCGTCGTCTACGATGCGCTGGTGCCCGAGGCAGTGGTTGCGATGGGCCGGCGCGACGCCGAGCGCATCCCGGTCGGAAAGCGCAAGGGCTGCCATTCGAAGAGCCAGGCCGAGATCAACGAATTGCTGATCGAGCTCGGCCGCAACGGACGCCAGGTCGTGCGCCTGAAATCCGGCGACCCGCTGGTGTTCGGCCGCGCCGGCGAGGAGATGGCTGCGCTGCGCGACGCCGGCATTTCCTACGAGGTGGTGCCGGGCGTGACCGCCGCTTTTGCTGCGGCCGCCGATTTCGAGCTGCCGCTCACGCTGCGCGGCGTCACCTCCTCCATGGTCTTCACCACCGGCCACGATCTGAAGGGCGGCGTGCTGCCGGATTGGGCGAAGCTCGCCATCTCAGGCGCGACGGTCGCCGTCTATATGGGCCGCTCGGTCGCGGCCGATGTGGCCGGGAGGCTGATCGAGGCCGGCCTGTCGCCGGACACCGCCGTGGCCGTGGTCGAGAACGCCAGCCTGGCCGACCGCCGCCTGTTCCATGGCACGCTGGCCGACCTGCCGTCGCTGGAAACGCGCGCCGACCTCGCCGGCCCGGTGATGACGATCATCGGCGACGCGGTGGCTGGCGGCAATTTCACCCGCTCCGAGGCGCTCGCCGCACATCGCGGCGACGCCGTCACGACCGACGCTGCCGAAGGGATCGACGCATGAAGGTGCTGACCGCCAACCGCCTGACCGACGGCGAGGCCGTCTGGTATTCGGCCGGCCAGCGCTGGATCGAGACGCTCGCCGGCGCCGAGCTCGCCGACGGGCCAGCGGCGGAAGCGCGGCTCGAGGCGATCGGCAAGGCCGCCTACGACAACAATGAAGTGGTCGACGTCAACCTGATCGACGTGGAGCTCGCGGATGGCGGGATCAGGCCGCTGCGCCTGCGCGAGGTGATCCGCGCCGCCGGCCCGACCAATCGCATTGACCTTGGCAAGCAGGCACGCCCGGCGACGGGCGGCTGAACGGACGAAGAAACGGCGTGCAAGCACGCCGGTAAACAAGAAGAGTTGCCCAGATGTACCGCTACGACGAGTTCGACCAGGATTTCGTGAACGCCCGCGTGGCCGAGTTCAGCGACCAGGTCGACCGAAGGCTGGCCGGACAGATCACCGAGGACCAGTTCCGCCCGCTCAGGCTGATGAACGGCGTCTACCTGCAGCTGCACGCCTACATGCTGCGCGTCGCCATCCCCTACGGCACGCTCAACGCGAGGCAGCTGCGCATGCTCGCCCACATCGCGCGCAAGTACGACAAGGGCTACGGGCATTTCACCACGCGCCAGAACATCCAGTACAACTGGCCGGCGCTCGCCGACATGCCGGCGATCCTCGCCGATCTCGCCTCGGTCGAGATGCACGCCATCCAGACTTCTGGCAATTGCATCCGCAACGTCACGGCCGACCATTTCGCGGGCGCTGCCGCCGACGAGGTGGCCGACCCGCGGCCCTACGCCGAGATCCTGCGCCAATGGTCGTCGGTGCATCCGGAATTCTCCTACCTGCCGCGCAAGTTCAAGATCGCGGTGACGGGCGCGGAGCGCGACCGCGCCGCGATCCAGACGCACGACATCGGCCTGCATCTCAAAAGGAACGAGAAGGGCGAGCTGGGATTTGCCTTCTATGTCGGCGGCGGACAGGGCCGCACACCGATGGTCGCCAAGAAGATCAGGGATTTCCTGCCGCAGGAGCACCTGCTTTCCTACACCACCGCAGTGATGCGCGTTTACAATCTCTACGGCCGCCGCGACAACAAATACAAGGCGCGCATCAAGATCCTGGTGCACGAGACCGGGGTCGAGGAATTCGCCCGCCAGGTCGAGGCCGAGTGGGAAGCGCTGAAGGACAGCGAGCTGAAGCTGCCGGCGGACGACGTCCGCGCCATCGACGCCTATTTCGCGCTGCCGGCGCTTACCGACCGGCCGGAGGGCGACGCGGTGCTGAAGCAGGCGCGGCTCGATTCGAAAAGTTTTGGCGAGTGGCTCGACCAGAACGTCGTCACGCACCGGCATCCCGACTACGCCGCCGTCACCGTCTCGCTCAAGGGGATCGGCGAGGCGCCGGGCGACGCCTCCGACAGCCAGATGGAGGCCGTCGCCGACATTGCGGAAAAATATGCCTTCGACGAACTGCGCGTCAGCCACGAGCAGAATCTGATCCTGCCGCACGTGGCTCGCGCCGATCTGAAGGCTGTCTACGACGCGCTGGCCGAGATCGGGCTTGCGACCGCCAATTCCAACCTGATCACCGATATCATCGCCTGCCCGGGGCTCGATTATTGCGCGCTCGCCAATGCGCGATCGATTCCTGTGGCGCAGGAGATCGCCCGCCGTTTCGAATCACTCGATCGCCAGCGCGAGATCGGCGAATTGAAGCTGAAGATTTCGGGCTGCATCAACGCCTGCGGTCATCACCATGTCGGTCACATCGGCATATTGGGGGTCGAGAAGAAAGGCGCCGAGCTCTACCAGGTCACGCTCGGCGGCTCCGGCGACGAGCATACCTCGATCGGCGAGATCATCGGCCGCGGCTTCGGCCCCGACGAGATCACCGATGCGATCGAGACCGTGGTGAACACCTATCTCAAGGTCAGGCAATCGAAGGACGAAAAGTTCCTCGACGCCTATCGCCGCGTCGGCCCGGCTCCCTTCAAGGAGGCGCTCTATGGAGCCGACACAAGGGCTGCCTGAAGGCGCCGCTATCGAGGATGCCCGCGTCCGCGCCTTGACCACCGCTGCGGCGCTGGAGGCGCAGTACGGGCGATTGGAGCCGGAGGATATCATCCGGGTGTCGATCGAGCGGTTCGGCGCAGGTCAGGTCGCCGCAGTCTCCTCCTTCGGCGCGGATTCGGTCGTGCTTCTCAACATGATCGCGGAGGTTGACCGCGGCACGCCGGTCGTCTTTCTCGACACGGGCAAGCACTTCGGCGAGACGATCGGCTATCGCGACCAGATCGTCGCGGATCTCGGCCTCACCGACCTCAGGATCATCACGCCGGACGAGGCCTCGCTTGCCAACGGCGACCCCGACGGGACCTTGCACGGACGCAGCACCGATGCGTGCTGCGCCATCCGGAAGGTCGAGCCGATGGCGCGTGCTGTCGCGCCCTATGCTGCGTGGTTCACGGGACGCAAGCGCTTCCAGGCCGACAGCCGCGCTGTGCTCCCGGTGTTCGAGGCAGTGACCAGCCGCGTGCGCATCAACCCACTCGCCTCCTGGAGCACGTCCGACCTCGCCGGATACATGCGCCGGCACGATCTGCGCGAGAACCCACTCGTTGCCTACGGCTATCTCTCGATCGGCTGCTTCCCTTGCACCCAGCCCGTGCAGCCCGGCGAAGATGCCCGCGCCGGCCGCTGGGCCGGGCAGGCGAAAACAGAGTGCGGCATCCACCTCTCCGGCCTCGACCAGTCGCTCGACTCATCCGGGCTTTGAGGCCTGCCAGGACATTATTTCCCACTGCATATGCTTGCCGTAGCCACCGCCATACCGCTATTGGCTCCGTCTGACGCTTCCGACCGGGTGCCAATGACCGAGCCAGCCGAAAAGCCCGCCATCCGCCTGTGGACGCCGCAAGGTTTCCGCGAGGACGAATGGCGACATGCCGAGAGCGTTGAGGCGCTGGCCGGCAATGGCCGCTTCATCCTGCCGCTGGCGGTCGTCGCGGCGATGGAGCCTGAGGCCCGCAACCTCGCCAAGGAACGGCTCGGCGTGCTGCTCCTGCCGGGCGAGCCGGTCGAGAAAATCCTGCCCTTTCTGGATTCTCTCAGCCTGGTCGCGCTCTCCTTCCCGGCTTTCAGCGACGGCCGCAGCTTCTCCAAGGCCGAGCTGCTGCGCAGCCGCCACCATTTCGAAGGCATGGTGCGCGCCGTCGGCCAGGTGCTGGTCGATCAGCTCCCGCACATGCTGCGGCTCGGCTTCGACGAGTTCGAGGTCTCGCATCCGGTGCTGATCGAGCGGCTCGAAAAGGGCATCACCGGCGGCATCGCGCTGCACTACCAGCCGACCACGAAACCGGCTGAAGGCGGGGCGAAATATTCCTGGCGGCGGACCAAGAAGAGCTAAGCGTCGGCCTTTTCAGCTCTAAAACCTGGTCGGGCAAATTCGGAAGTCCTGCATTTGCTCTCGCTCCCGTGGTGGCGCATGCTCCAGCGATGGAGCTTGGGGGCTGACATGGAGTTCGACTACGTCATCGCCGGCGGCGGCTCGGCCGGGTGCGTGCTTGCGGCGCGGCTCAGCGAGGACCCGAACATATCGGTCTGCCTGGTCGAGGCGGGCGGCGAGGGCCGCGACCTGATGGTGCGGCTGCCGGTCGGTTTCGGACTGCTGACCAAAGGCCCATTCAAGAACCTCTACTGGCCGTTCGAGACGGTGCCGCAGCCGGAGCTGAACGGCCGCCGCGGTTTTCAGCCGCGCGGCAAGGCGCTGGGCGGCTCCAGCGCCATCAACGCCATGCTCTATGTACGCGGCCATCGCAGCGACTATGACGGCTGGGCAGCCGCCGGCTGCACCGGCTGGTCCTACGACGAGGTTTTGCCCTATTTCCGCAAGGCCGAGCGCAACCAGCGCGGGGCCGACGACTTCCACGGCGAGGGCGGGCCGCTTTCGGTCGCCGACCAGCGCAGCCCGCGCCCGATCGCAAAAGCCTTCGTCGATGCCTGCGCCGAAAACCAGATCCGCTTCAACCCGGATTTCAACGGACTGGAGCAGGAAGGTGCGGGCTATTTCCAGGTGACGCAGTTCTTCGACGGGCCGCATTCTGGCGAGCGCTGCTCGGTCGCGGCCGCCTATCTCCACCCTGTGCTGACGCGCAAGAATTTGACGGTGATCACCGGCGCCCACATCACTGGCGTGGATTTCGACGATGCCAACCGCGCCACGGGGCTCACCTTCAGGCGCGCCGGCCAAAGCGAGACCGTCGAGGCGCGGCGCGAGGTCATCCTGTCGGCCGGGGCGTTCGGCTCGCCGCAGCTGCTGATGCTATCCGGCATCGGCCCCGGCGCCGGGCTGAAGCGTCACGGCATCGCCGTTCGCAAGGAACTCAACGGTGTCGGGCAGAATTTGCAGGACCATCTCGACTTCACCGTGCTGTGGAAGTCGAAAGACCCTGACGTCATCGGTGTCGGCGGCCGCGGCGCGCTCAACCTGTTCCGCGAGATCAGGCGCTGGAAGAAAGACGGCACCGGCCTGCTCTCGAGCCCCTATGCCGAGGGTGCTGCCTTCATCCGCTCCTCGCCCGAAATCGAGCGGCCCGACCTGCAGCTGCATTTCGTCATCGCCATGGTGGACAATCACGGGCGCAAGCTGCATCTCGGCTACGGCTTTTCCTGCCATGTCTGCGTGCTGCGGCCGTTCTCGCGCGGCGAGGTGGGGCTCTTCGACGGCAATCCGCTGTCGCCGCCGCGCATCGACCCGAGATTCCTCTCCGACGAGCGCGATGCATCGCTGCTGCTCAAGGGCGCCAGACTCACCCGGGGGCTCATGCAGTCGCCGGCGCTGGCGCGCTACCGGCACAAGGAGCTGTATGTCTCCGGCGACGTTTCCGACGAAGTGCTGATGGGCCAGATCCGAGCCCGTGCCGACACGATCTATCACCCGGTCGGAACGGCGCGGATGGGAAATGACGACCTGGCCGTGGTCGATGCTCAACTGCGCGTGCGTGGTGTCGAGCGGCTGCGCGTGGTCGACGCCTCGGTGATGCCGACGCTGGTCGGCGGCAACACCAACGCCCCGACGATCATGATCGCCGAGAAGGCCGCGGAGCTCATCCGCGGTGCAATGCGGCAGTAGGCAGTCGGCCATGGGCAGTCGGAAGAGAAGCCTGCTGCCGCTCCTGCACTTTTGACTTTTCCTCTACGTCATCCCGACCTAGGATGCCCGTATTATTTCGCACTCCGAAATAAATAGCGCATCAGGGAGGAAAAGATGCCGGGCAAGAAAATCCTCATGCTCGTCGGCGAGTTCAGCGAGGAATACGAGATCTTCGTCTTCGAGCAGGCCATGCACGCGGTCGGCCACACCGTGCATGTCGTCTGCCCCGACAAGAAGGCCGGCGAGGTGATCAAGACCTCGCTGCACGATTTCGAAGGCCACCAGACCTATACGGAAAAGCTCGGTCACGATTATTACGTCAACAAGACCTTCGCCGAGGTGAAGCCGGAAGAGTATGACGCGATCTACTGCGCCGGCGGCCGCGGCCCGGAATACATCCGCATCGACAAGCGCGTGCAGGCGTTCGTCCGCCATTTCCACGAGACCGGCAAGCCGATCTTCACCATCTGCCACGGCGTGCAGATCCTGATCGCGGTCGACGGCGTGGTGCGCGGGCGCGAAGTCGCGGCACTCTCCTACTGCGAGCCGGAGGTCACGCTTGCCGGCGGCAAGTACATCGACGTGGCGCCGAACGGCGCGCATATCGACGGCAACCTCGTCTCGGCCAAGGGCTGGCCGGGCCTCGCCGCCTTCATGAAGCTCTGCCTGAAGGTGCTCGGCACCGAGATCAGCTATGGCGAAACGCTGAAGTCGACGCCGAAGCTGGCGGCTTAGCAAATCAGCGGTCGAGGCGTGTCAGCAGCCTTCATGGTGAGCTTGTTGCTCACCGTGAGGGTTACTGTTGGCACCCTCAATCCCGCGCCAGGACCACGATCCGGTCCTCCGGCTGGTAGGTCAGTGCCTGCGATTTCGTCGGGTTGACGACCACGCCGCCCATGTCGCGCTTGTCCCTGTCGCCCGAACGGACGCGGCGATAGCCGATGGCGACCTCGCCGCGCTGCCGCGCCGCCTCGCCGATCGTGTAGAAATTCACCGGCCGGCCCGTCGCCACATATTCCTCGACCGGGCGCATGTAGATTTCCGAACCCTTCTCATCGAGCAGATTGTCGAAGATCGCGGCCAGATATTCGTTCTCCGAAGCCTGCGCCAGCGTCAGGCTGACCAGCTTGTTGCTGACCACGAAATCGTCGGCCTTGGTGACCTCCGCCAGCTCACGGTTGCGCACATCCGTCATCTCGCTGACGATCGAGATGTGACGGCCGGCCGTATCGGCGATCTTGCGCAGATGCAAAAGCGTGACGAGCGTGCTCGTATCGGCCTGCTGCGCCGACAGCGTGTCGGAATAGCCGAGCACCAGCACGTGATCGTAGCCGGGGACGTCCAGGCCTTCGAGCGCGCTGCGGCTGGTCGTGTCCGTCACCTTGTATTCGACGCGCAGATTCTGGCCCGCGACGCGCAGCTGCTTCACCTCCTCGGCAAAATTGTCCGTGTCGGCCGCTATGGTGAGCGTGGAGCCGGGCGCGACGTAGCGCGACAGCTCATAGGCGATGATCGGGCCGCGCCGGTTCCATCCCATCATCAGGATGCGCTCGGCCTGCTTCTCGACCTTCGCCGGCATCTGGATGGCGGCGGGATCGATGTCGTGCTTGATGTTGCTCACCTTTATCGCGTCGTCGTCCTCGGCGATGATGATGGCGCGGATGCCGGGGCGGATCATCACATTCATCGGCGGGTTGAGGAAAACGCGGCCCTTCTTGTCGCAAAGGCCGATCACCGTGCACTTGTCGTAGGCCAGGACCGCCTGGCCGAAGGTCTTGTCGAAAAGCTCGGGCTGCTCGGCGGTATATATCTCGCTGCCCTCGAAATCGAGCAGCTCGGAGTAGACCGCCGACAGACCCGACTGGCGGCTGGAATGCACGACGATGCGCGAGATTAGCTCGTCGGCCAGCACCAGCTGCACCTCCTCGCCGCCGACGACGCGCGCCACCTCGGCATTGCGGCCGTCGCGGATCTCGGCGGCGATCCGGTAGGGTTCCTTGCGGCGGCTCGGGTCGTTGACCAGCGCCAGCACCGTCTTGATCACGTCCGAATCCGGATCGTCGCCCTCGGGCGAAAGCACGATGACGGAGCGCGAGGTCTGCGGGTTGACGAGCCCGAGATCGTAGAGGTCGGTCGGATCTCCGCTGCGGCAGATGATCCTGGTGTTGCGCAGATTCTCGATCTTGGAGGCGATCTCGTCCTCCATCTCGACCTTGTCCTTGGTGGCCATGACCACGATGCGCGGCCGCCGGCGGCTGGCATTCGCCACCACCAGCTCGGAGATGATGTCGAAGATGGAAGGCGACCAGTTGAGGATGACGGTGTGATCCGTCTCGAGCACGCGCGAGCGGCCCTTGCGCAGTTCCTCGAGCTTGGAGTCCACGCCGGCCGAAAGCACGCCGATGAGGGCCGAGACGACGAAGATACCGGCCAAGGTCACGGCCAGCATCACGATGCGAAAGCCCCAGCCGGCGTCACCGCCCATGGTGCCGGCGTCGAGCGTGCGCATCAGCGAGGCCCAGAAGGCCTCGATGAACGACATCGGCTCGCCGCCTGCCGGCGTGACCTGCACCAGCGCGATGAAGGCGCCGGCGATCGCAATGATGACGATGGAGACGATGGCCAGCCATCCGATCAGCGCAATCGTTCCCGCCGCCATGCTCTTGTCGAAGGCATAACGAAGCCGCTCGCCCAGTCCCGCTCGTGCTTTCATCTGCTCGTCCCCTGCCGGCCGCGTGGCGCGAATCAGCACCCGGCCGGGAAATGTCCCCGGATGACTGTTACACCGCCCAAAAGCCTTTGGAAGCGGCTCGAACCGCTCATTTGTGGGGGATTTGGCCGAACTGGCGGCTATGCCTCGCCGGGCGGTGCGTTCTCCAGCAGATCGAGCAGCGACAGCGCCTGCTTGCGGCCAGGCTCGGGATCGGTGCCGAACGTGGCGGAGAAGCGGACCACCGTCATGGCCGCGATCAGAGCGTCCGCAACCTTCTTGCGCAGCGCCTCGTCGAGGATGACGGCGACGGCCTTGTCGGCCAGCGCCATCAGCTCCGGCACCTCCTCGCCATAGGTGTCGGCGGCCATCAGTTCCCGCAGCCGGGCGATGGCGGCTTTCGATTCCTCGTTCTGCGTGCTCATTCCTCGTCCGCGTCGCTGCCCGGCGGCAGCCAGGCATGCGGCTGAATTCGCTTCTGGGTGTCGCTGTCGACATACGCCCACCAGCCGGCGTCGCCTTCATCCCAGCTGCCGCCGGAAGCCTTGAGCCGGTCGAGCGCGCGATACTGTGCGATCGACTCGTTTTCCTGCCCGTCGCGGTCGGTCCAGTAGACGGTGACCTTGGTGCCGTCGCGGGGAGCGGTGGAAATCGGTTGCCGGGGCATGGACTCCTCCTGTGCCAGCGCCTCGCAGCGGCGGCGTCTCGCCGCGGTGGCGGGCGGGACGGCCGCCCTCCGGATCGATGCGCTCAACTGTGCGCGAAAATGTCCTCTTCGCTCCAGCCCATCAGATCGAGCTTCGCACGGGTCGGCAGGAAGCGGAAGCAGGCTTCGGCCTCGGCGAGCCTGCCGTCCCGCACCAGGCGCGACAGCAGCACCTCGCGCAGCCGGTGCAGGTGGAGCACGTCGGAGGCGGCATATTCGACCTGCTCGGGCGTCAGCGTGTCGGCGCCCCAGTCGGAGGATTGCTGCACCTTGGACAGGGCAATTCCGAGCAGCTCGGCGGTGATGTCCTTCAGCCCGTGCCGGTCGGTGTAGGTGCGTACCAGCCGCGAGGCGATCTTGGTGCAAAAGACCGGCTCCGGCATCACGCCGAACGTATGGAACAGGACCGCGATGTCGAAGCGTCCGAAATGGAAAAGCTTGGTGATCGCCGGGTTGCGCAGCAGGCTGACGAGGTTCGGCGCCTCGCGCTGGCCGGGCGCGATCTGCACCACGTCGGCGGTGCCGTCGCCCGGCGAAAGCTGCACCACGCAGAGCCGGTCGCGATGCGGGTTCAGCCCCAGCGTCTCGGTGTCGATGGCGACAGCCTCGACCTGATAGTTCGACAGGTCCGGCAGGTCGCGCGTGTGGAAGCGTGTCGTCATCGAAAGAATCTCAGCTCGTCAGCGCATGCAGGATGCGCGCCCAGGACCGCTGGCCCTTGTGGAAGGATTGCAGATCGTACTTCTCGTTCGGCGAATGGATGCGGTCGTCGGAGAGGCCGAAGCCGACAAGCAGCGATTCCATGCCGAGCATTTTCTGGAAATCGCCGACGACGGGGATGGAGCCGCCGACCGCGATCATCACCGCCTGCTTGTCCCACTCGTCGGACAGCGCGTCCTTGGCCCTGATCAGGAAGGGCGCGTCGTAGGAGAGCTGGATGGCGGGCGAGCCGCCATGGCCGGCGAACTCGGCCGAGCAATCGGCCGGGATGCGGGCCTTCACGAACTCGCGGAAGGCCGCCCGGATCTTCGCCGGGTCCTGCCGGTGCACCAGGCGGAACGACACCTTCGCCGAAGCCTCGGCCGCGATGACGGTCTTGAAACCCTGGCCGGTGTAACCGCCGGTAATGCCGTTGAATTCGGCAGTCGGGCGAGCCCAGACCAGCTCGAGCACCGAACGCCCCTTCTCGCCGGCCGGGAGCGAAAGACCGATCGGACCGAGAAACGTCTCGGCAGTCTCGCCAAGCCCTTCCCAGGACTTCAGGATCTGCTGCGGCGTCTCTTCGACGCCGTCGTAAAAGCCCGGAATGGTGACACGGCCATTGTCGTCATGGATCGAGCCCAGCACCTTCGCCAGGATGCGGATCGGGTTGGCGGCAGCACCCCCGAACTCGCCCGAATGCAGGTCGCGGTTGGCGGCCTTGATGGTGACCTCCTCGCCGACCAGGCCGCGCAGCGCCACCGAAATGGCGGGCGTGTCCCGGTCCCACATGCCGGTATCGCAGACCATGGCGAAATCGGCCTTCAGCTCTTTCGCATTGGCCTCGAGGAAGGGTTTCAGCGAGGCCGAGCCGGATTCCTCCTCGCCTTCGAAGAGAAGGGTGATGCGGCAAGGCAGCGCGCCATGCTCGGCTTTCCAGGCCCGGCAGGCCTCGACGAAAAGCATCAATTGCCCCTTGTCGTCGGAGGAGCCCCGGCCGGTGATGACCTTGCGGCCCGGTTCCAGCTCCTTCACCGCCGGCGCGAATGGATCGTCGTGCCAGAGCTCGAGCGGATCGACCGGCTGCACGTCGTAATGGCCATAGAAAAGAAGGTGCGGCGAGCCGGCCGGGCCGTCATGGTGCGCCACCACCATCGGGTGGCCCGTGGTCGCGCGGACGGAGGCGTCGAAGCCGATCGTCTTCAGATCGGCCACCAGCCATTCGGCGGCGCGCTTCACCTCGGCGGCATAGGCAGGATCAGTCGAGATCGACTTGATGCGCACCAGCTCGAACAGCCGTTCCAGGCTTTTGTCGAGGTCGCGGTCGATACGGGAGAGAACGGGGGACAGGACTGACATGGGACGGCCTCGCGAATCTGGCGCGCCACCCTAAATACAGCCTCTGGAAACTGAAAGCCCGCAGGCGTTGAGCCACGGCACAAGCGGCTGGCTTGCGGGCAAAAAAGTGCCGCCGTGGCGGAGGGGGATACCACGGCGGCCTTTATGAAAACACGACAGCCCGGAGAGGGGGATAAGGCTGCCGCATCAAGGTCCGGAATCGGCGGGGGACGGGCCTTCAACCGGACTTCGGCATAAAATTGCCGATGACGTTTAAATGGCTCCGGGAATCTGGCGATTCAAGGGCACGAACATTACAATACTGTAACACACACGTGATCGTACCCGTTCGCTCCTGACAAAGCCGGGCGCTTTGGCATGGACTTGGACGGGGTCGCGCGCTACCCGTTTGCCCCATGAAAAAGGGCGATCACCTCTTCCTCGTCGACGGCTCCGGCTATATCTTCCGCGCCTATCACGCCCTGCCGCCGCTCAACCGCAAATCCGACGGTTTGCCGACCAGCGCGGTGCTTGGTTTCAGTAACATGGTGTGGAAACTGATGCGGGATGCGCAGAGCACCGGCGTCGGCGTCTCGCCAACCCATTTCGCCGTCATTTTCGACTATTCGTCGAAGACGTTCCGCAACGAACTCTATTCCGAATACAAGGCCAACCGCACGGCCCCGCCGGAAGATCTCATCCCGCAATTCGGGCTGATCCGCCAGGCGACCCGCGCCTTCGACCTGCCCTGCATCGAGATGCAGGGTTTCGAGGCCGACGATCTGATCGCCACCTATGCGCGGCTGGCGACCGAGGCCGGCGCCGACACCACCATTGTCTCCTCCGACAAGGACCTGATGCAGCTCGTCGGGCCCTCCGTCCTGATGTGGGACCCGGTCAAGGACCGGCGCATCGGCATTCCGGAAGTGGTCGAGAAGTGGGGCGTGCCGCCGGAGAAGATGATCGATCTGCAGGCGCTGGTCGGCGATTCGGTCGACAATGTGCCGGGCATACCCGGGATCGGCCCGAAAACGGCGGCGCAACTGCTCGAGCAGTTCGGCGACCTCGACTCCCTGCTCGCGCGCGCCGCAGAGATCAAGCAGGATAAAAGGCGCGAGTCGATCATCGGCAATGCCGACAAGGCGCGCATCTCGCGCGACCTGGTGACGCTGAAGAACGACATCGCGGTGACCGAAGGGCTGGACGACCTGGCGCTGCAGCCGGTGACGGGACCGAAGCTGATCGGCTTCCTGAAGGCCATGGAGTTCACCGCGCTGGTGCGGCGCGTCGCCGAGGCGACCGGCGCGGACGCCGCGCTGATCGACGCGGTCGAGGTCACGGTCGAGAAGGGCGCCGCCGCACACGGCCCCGACGTCGGCTCGACCGCGCCGGCGCGCGCGCCCTCGCCCGCACGGCGCGAGGTCGCGGCGGCCGAAGCCGGCGAGTCGCCTGCGGCAAGGGCCGCTCCGGGCGAGAACCCGGTTTATGGCGCCGGCGTGCCGCCGACGGCGCTTGCCGCAAAACGCGCCGAGCAGGCCGGGTCCGAGAAGGTCGATCCGAAAGCCTATGACTGCATCCGCGACCTGCCGACGCTGACCAGCTGGATCGCCGACGCACGCGCCGCAGGCGCCTTAGCCTTGCGCATCGAGGCCACCTCGCTCGACCCGATGCGCGCCGAGATCGCCGGCTTCGCGCTGGCCATCGGCCCGGGCAAAGCCGCCTATGTGCCGCTGGCGCACAGAACCGGCGACGATTTGCTGGCCAGCGGGCCGGTGGCGAACCAGCTCGCGGTCCGCGATGCGCTGGCCGCGATCAAGCCGCTGCTCGCCGATCCCTCGGTCATGAAGGTGGGGCACAATCTGAAGTTCGACTGGCTGGTGCTGCACCGGCATGGCATCGACGTCGCGCCCTACGACGACACCATGCTGATGTCTTATGTCTCGGACGGCGGCACGGCCGGCGGCCACGACCTCGCCTCGCTGGCGGAAAAGTGGCTCGGGCAGAGCATCATCCCGTTCAAGGAGCTGGTCGGCTCCGGCAAGAAGCTCGTCAGCTTCGACTTCGTCGAAATCGAGCGGGCGACGGTCTATTCGGCCGAAGGCGTCGACATTGCGCTGCGCCTTTGGCGGGTGCTGAAGCCGCGCATGACCACGAAGAGCGTCGTCTCCGTCTATGAGCGGCTGGAACGGCCGCTGGTGCCGGTGCTGGCGCGCATGGAAGAGCGCGGCATCATGGTCGACCGGCAGATGCTTAGCCGGCTTTCCGGTGAATTCGCGCAGCGCGCGGCTGCACTTGAAGACGCCGTCTACGAGGCCGCCGGCGAACGCTTCACCATCGGCTCACCGAAACAGCTTGGCGACATATTGTTCGGCAAGATGGGCCTGCCCGGCGGCACCAAGACCAAGTCCGGGCAGTGGTCGACCACGGCCCAGTTGCTCGAGGAGCTGGCGGCGGAAGGCTATGAGCTGCCGCGCCGCATCGTCGACTGGCGCCAGCTCACAAAGCTCAAATCGACCTACACGGACGCGCTGCCGGAATACATCCATCCCGAGACCAGGCGCCTGCACACCTCCTACGCGCTGGCCTCGACGCCGACCGGACGCATCTCCTCGTCCGAGCCGAATCTGCAGAACATCCCGATCCGCACGGCGGAAGGCCGGCGCATCCGCACCGCCTTCATCTCGGAGAAGGGCCACAAGCTCGTCTCGGCCGACTATTCGCAGATCGAGCTGCGCGTGCTTGCCCACATCGCCGACATCCCGCAGCTGCGCCAGGCCTTTGCCGACGGCGTCGACATCCATGCGATGACGGCCTCCGAGATGTTCGGCGTGCCGGTCGAAGGCATGCCGTCGGACGTGCGCCGCCGCGCCAAGGCGATCAATTTCGGCATCATCTACGGCATTTCGGCCTTCGGGCTGGCCAACCAGCTGTCGATCGAGCGCTCGGAAGCCGGCGACTATATCAAGAAGTATTTCGAGCGCTTTCCCGGCATCCGCGACTACATGGACAGCCGCAAGCAGATGGCGCGCGACCAGGGTTACGTGGAGACGATCTTCGGCCGGCGCATCCACTATCCGGAGATCCGCTCCTCCAACCCGTCCGTGCGTTCCTTCAACGAGCGCGCCTCGATCAATGCGCCGATCCAGGGCTCGGCCGCCGACATCATGCGCCGCGCCATGATCCGCATGGAGGATGCGCTGAAAGGCGCGAAGCTCTCGGCGCGCATGCTGCTGCAGGTGCATGACGAGTTGATCTTCGAGGTGGCGGAGGAAGAAGTCGAGCCGACGCTGCCGGTCATCAAGAGGGTCATGGAGAATGCCGCCATGCCGGCCGTCGCCATGGCTGTGCCGCTGCATGTCGATGCGCGCGCCGCCAACAATTGGGACGAGGCGCACTGAAAGACGCCGGTGAAGCGATCGGCACGACCGCGCGTCGTTTGACACCTCTGTAATTAACAACTTCTGCTCTTGTGCGGTGGCGACAAGGGCACCCAGGACCGTCATATCAGGGCAGCCAAGCAGATCGCCGCCCAATGGAGTGATGACGATGGCTGAGAAGTTCTACGACTTCGATCCCGCCGAGATGCTCGATTCCGACGAGGCCATCGAGGCTTTTCTGGCCGAGGCCATGTTGACGGGTGATGCAAAGCTTGTGGCATCTGCACTGGGTGTCGTTGCCCGGACGAAGGGCATGGCCACAATTGCGCGCAAGACAGGGCTTGCCCGTGAGCACCTTTATAAATCCCTGAGCGAGAACGGCAATCCGACGCTCGAAACGACGCTGGCCGTGCTCAAAGCGATGGGCTTTCATCTCACCCCGAAGCACGACGCAGCCGCATAAGCTGGCGGCCGCTCCAATTAATCGAACGATCGTTTAATTCTCACGCCGCCAGCGCAGCGCATTTCCCGCACGTGCCGCGGAACTCGATCACAGCCCGCTTGGCGACGAAGCCGGCGGCGCCCACCCAGTGATCGAGCCGCTCGCCGATGGTTTCGTCGGAGAGCTCGGTCACCTGGCCGCAAAGATCGCAGATGGCGAAGGCCGTCATGTCGGGTCCGTGCGTGTGGCCATGATGCTCGTGCTGGGCGCAGGCGACGAAGGCGTTCAGGCTTTCCAGCCTATGGGCGAAGCCGGCCTTGATCAGGCCGTCGAGCGCCCGATAGACCTGCAGCGGCGCGCGAAACCCCTTGTCGCGAAGCTGATCGAGCAGCGTGTAGGCACTGAGCGGCGCGCTCGCGCCTTCAAGCTCCCCGAGCACCAGCGCCTGGTTTTTCGTCAGCATTTCCCGCGTGGTCATTCGCGCCCTTGTCCGATCTTCGCCGCCGGCAAAACTCTGGCATGCCCGACAATGATTGTCATGTTCGGCCGGCGGCATGCCCGCATATAGGCGTCGGTGCCCGTCGGCGCGAGCCGGCAGGGCGTGCAGATTGTGGCAGACCGGCCATGTAGGTGAGCGGCAGATGAACATGGCGGCCTTTCGGAGGCTCTCGCGCGGCGGTCGACAGCGGCGACCGCCGCCGCCCCGGCGACATCAAATTGCAACCAAGTGCTTGTTATCAGCCGGCAAAGCGGCGGCAGCGCGCGCGCATTCATGATAGGTTGAGGAGAGCGGTTGAACGCGGCGGCAGGTTCCCAAATACTGACAAATTGTTGCACGACTTGTCACGCCGCTGCGAAACCCTCACGGGCTTGGGAGACAGATCAATGTTCAAGATGACACGCAGGAGCCTGCTTCTGGGCGCCACGGCGCTGACGGCTGCCGGACTGGTGCCGCTTCGCAGCAGCTACGCGCAGGCCAAACGCACCAACCACGCGTTGCTGGTTGCGGTGACCAAATATCCGAACCTGCCGGAAAAGACCTGGCTGAAGGGTCCCAACAGCGATGCCATACTGGTGCGCGACTATCTGACCACCAAGGCCGGCTTCGAACCGCAGAACGTAACAGTGCTTGCCGATACCATGGAAGGCGCCGACGTTGTCGAGGGCGCGGTCGGCTCGCCGACCAACGCCGCCATCAAGGAGCAGCTCGCCGCGATCGCTAAGCGTGCCGAAGCCGACGTTGCCGCCGGAGCCGAGCCCTTCGTCTACATCCATCTGTCCGGCCATGGCGCCAACCAGCCGCAGAAGAAGGAAGGCGACGAGACCGACAGGCTCGACGAGATCTTCCTGCCGGCCGACACCATGATGTGCAAGGACATCAAGGATGGCCTGCCGAACGCGCTGATCGACGACGACATGCGCCTGGCGCTCGACCAGATCCGCGCCACCGGCGCCTTCGTCTGGATCGTGTTCGACTGCTGCCATTCCGGCTCGGCCACGCGCGACGTGGCAGCCGCCGATCTGCTTTCCGTCGATCGCAAGGTCGAGTTCCTCGATGTCGTCGATCCGAGCATCAAGGAGGAGGCTGCCGCCGCGATGCTGGCGGTCGATGCTTCCGAAGGAAATCGCGGCATCGGCGAGGATGGCGAGCGCGCGCCTGCCTTCCAGGTGGTGCCGACCGGCGCCGACTCGATCGCCAGGGGCGGCCTGGTCGCCTTCTACGCAGCGCAGACCATCGAGACGACCCCGGAGATGCCGCTGCCCAAGGGCTCGCCCGACGCGACCCGCTACGGCCTCTTCACCTACACCATCATCTCAAAGCTGACCGAAGCCGAGCACAAGCGTGTCACCTACCGTCAGCTCGGCCATGCAGTGCTGCAGCAATATTCGGCCGACGGCAGACCGCGCCCGACGCCGCTGTTCGAGGGCGTGCTCGACGCACCGGTGTTCGGCACCGAGAAGCAGGAGACCGACCAGCAATGGCCGCTCGCCATCGGAGCCGCGAGCGCAACCGTGCCGGCAGGCACGCTGCATCGCCTGGCGCCGGGCGCCAAGCTCGCCATCCTGCCCACCCCGCTGGCGGCAATGTCGGAAGCGGTCGGTTATGTCGAGGTGACGAACGCGAAGAACCTGGAATCGACCGTCATTCCGGTCGAGTTCGACGGAAAGCCGGCGCTGAAGCTGGCCGACATCCCGAAGAACGCCTATGCACGCGTGGCGGAGCTCGCCGTCGACTACAAGCTCGTCGTCGCCCGCCCCGGCCCGGCGCAAGGGCTCGAAGCCGAGGTCGCGCTGGTCAACACGGTGCTCGACGAGCTCGCGGCCGACCCCGAGGCGCGCTTCCGCGTCCAGCTCGTGGAGCCGGGCGCTGAAGCCGATCTCCGCTTCGCGGTGGAGCTCGAGAGCAAGATCAACAACGCTGCGATGAACGCCGCGGAAAAGCCGGCCCTGTGGTTCCTGCCGGCTTCCGGCGACATCTCGGCCACCGGCAACCCGCCGCCGCTGGTGGCGATCGACGTCACCAACCCGGAAAAACTGAAGAAGGGCACGGGCGACAATCTGCTCACCATCTACCGCGCCAGCAGCATTTCGCGCCTCGCCGCCGCGTCCGACTACAAGCCGACCGAGGTGACGGTGGAGTTCCGCATCCTGCGCGCCGACACCGGCAAGGAGGACGCGCTGGTGGAAGCCTCCGTGCCGTTCGTCAGGCCGGGCGACCAGGTGCACATCGCGGCGAAGAACCTGTCGAGCAAGCTGGTCGACATCAACGTGCTTTATATCGGCTCGGACTATTCGATCAGCCATATGAGCGCGCAGCGGCTGGAGAAGAACTCGGAGATCAACGAGGGACTGCTGGAGATCACCGATTCCAGCTTCGGCATGGAACGCATGATCGCCGTGCTGACCGAGGCGCCGCCGCAAAGCGAGATCGAGGACCTGTCCTTCCTGGCGCAAGCCGGCGTGCCGCCAGCGACCCGCGCGGTCGGCGGCCCTGCCGGCTTTTCCGACATGCTGCGCGACATCGGCCTGGCGCCGGCGACCCGCGCGGCGATGAAGCTCGGCGACAAGGGCGGCAACAAGGGCGCCGTCATGATCTTCCCGATGGAGACGGTGCCGCGTTCGTAAGAGCCGTTTACCGCATTTCCCGGAAAGCCGGCCGCGCCAGCGGCGACCGCTTGCAGCGGCCGGCAAAAGATGAACACTCCACCTGCGCCGCCCGGTGAGACCGGGCGCGGGTGAACCACAAGGGTTACACCAATGTCGAAACGAGTTTTTTCCGGCAGGCTTTTGCGGCCGCTGGCGATCGGCCTGATGGCCTCGCTGTTTGCGGCCTCGGGCGTCGCGGCGCAGACCGATTGCGGCCTTTGCGAAAGGGAAGTCGTGATCAATGGCGATCTTGCCGCCTGTTTCCTCGAGCGTTATGGCGAGATCAGCCGGGGAGCCGACGCAACCGTCGTGGTCGATTTGAGCGACTGCACGACACGCGGTATTGTGGAGGCGCTGCCGGGCCCCGATGCAGGCCCCGAGCCCGACACGATGTTCATGGTGTCGCAGGAACAGCTCGAATGCCTCAAGCGCAAGCTCGAGGATCCCAACCTGGTGCTGGACCCGGCGGCCAAGATCGACCTGGAAAGCTGCGGATGACGAAACCTGAGGCGGAGCGGAAAGCGAACGAGAACCCGGCAGCCAGCGAGCGCGCCGGAACGATCGCAAAGCTGCCCTCCGCCAAGGCCGCCGACCCGGCAAACGATGCCGGGCCGGACGCGGACGAAGCCGCGCCGCGGCGCAAGGTCCGCATCTATTCGATGCCGGACGAGGCCTATCCGGACGGCACCACCGTCATCACCGACGATTTCAACGACGGCAACCCGTTCAACGAACGCGACTGGCGCGTCCTGCTCAATGCCTGGGTCGGCTTCCTGCTGCGCGTCGTGCTGGTGCTCGCCGCCGCCTTCTCCGTGTTCCAGTATCTGGCGCAGCGCGAGGAGACGCGCGTCTCCGAGACGCTGAAGCTCGTCGATCTCTGGGAGCAGGACCAGTACCAGGGCGCGCAGCAGGCCCTGCGCAACCGCCTGGCCGAGCTCAACAGGCAGTATGCCGACGAGTTTCCAGCCAATGGCAGCGACGCCGAGAAGGCTTTCTACTTCCGCCGCATCGGCGACGTGGCGATGACCGCGGAAGGCGGGACGATGCCGCTGCCGGAATTCGAGGAGCATTTCGGCCGGCTCGTCTATTTCCTCAACCGCATCGCCTTCTGCGTCGGCGAAAACATCTGCTCGGAAAAAGTGTCGGACGCATATTTCGCCGACTATGCGGTGTCGTTCTGGCGCTATTTCTCCGGCTACGCGGCGAAGCAGCGCAAGGGCGGCAATCCCAATTTCGCCAAGGCGATCGAGGAATATGTGAAGGATTTCGAGGCCAAGACCGCGCAGTAGGGTTCCAGAGTGATGGCGGCCATGGACTTTCGCAGCCTTTTCCTGATCCTGCTTGCGACGGCCGCGCCGGCGGCGGCGCAGGAACCGCCGCAGCCCTTCTATCTCGACCTCGACACCGGCGGACATCGCGCCTTCGTCAAGGACCTCGCCTTCACGCCCGACGGCGAATATCTGGTCTCCGCTTCCGACGACAAGACGATCCGCATCTGGGACTGGCGCAGCGGTGTCACCGTGCGCACGCTGCGCAGCTTCATTGGCGAGGCCAATGAAGGCAAGGTCTTTGCAGTCGCGGTTTCACCGGACGGCGAGACGGTTGCGGCGGGCGGTTACTTCGGCGCCGGGCTCGGCGAGAACCCGCCCTATGGCGACATCCGGCTTTTCGACTTTTCCACCGGCCGGATCAGCGCCGTGCTGAAGGGTCCGGAATACGCGATCTACGACGTCGCATTCTCGCCCGACGGCAATCGGCTTGCCGCGGGCGGGCAGGACGGCTTTGCCTATGTCTGGAGAAAGGACGGCGCCGGTTGGGTGCCGGAAAGCAAGCTCGACGCGGAATCGAACCACATCGACAAGCTCGGCTTCGCGCTCGGCGGAAAACGGCTCGCAGTGGCGACGACCGACTATGGCATCCGGCTGTGGGACACGGAGAGCGGCGAAGCCGTGCCCATGCCCGATGCGCAGCCGCTTGAGGACATCTCGGTCATGGCGCTCGCCGTCTCGCCCGACGGCAGCCGCTTTGCCACCGGCACGATCGAGGGACTGATCCAGGTCTGGAACGCGGCCGACGGCACGCTGGCCGAAACGCTGCCGAAGCTCGACTTCCTCATCGGCTCGCTGACCTTCGCCGGGAACGGCCGGCTCGTCGCCTCATGCGGCTATCGCTGCACCGACCGGCACCGCACGCTGGTGCTGCCGCTCGGCGGCGGCGCACCGCTGGAATTCCGCGGCCATGACGGCACCGTGTTCGCCAGCACTGCGACACCCGACGGGACCGTGGTCGCGACCGCCGGCGGACTGCGCCACGCCATTGCCGTCTGGGATCCGGCAACGGGCGCGGAGAGCAAGGCGATGCAGGGAAGCGGCCTGCCGGTCATGGCGGTCGGCATCGGCGAAGCCGAGCGCGAGATCGCGTGGGGCAACGCCAATCCCTGCCCCGACCGGATCGCCTGCCCTGAGGTGATGGGCGCGCTCGACCTTCGCCTGTTGCTGCCCACGGCCGACCGTTTCTTCGAATATCCCGAACCGCTGCCGACCAGCGCTGACCGGTTCATCCGCTCCGTGCATTCGCTCGGCTCCTGGTCGCTGACGGCGGCCGCCGGCGGCAAGGAGAGACTGGAGAACGCCATCCTCGAAATCCGCCAGAACGGCGAGGTCAAGCGGACGATCGAGAACGACGCCAGCAATGGCTATCTGCACGCCGCCTTCTCGCTCTTCGGCGACGGCTTGCGGCTGGTGACCGGCGGCAATGACGGCACGCTGATCGAGTATTTTTCCGCCACGGCCGAGCAGGCCGGCGAGTTCCGCGACGGCCACACCGGCGAGATCAACGCCATCGCGGTTTCGGAAAAGCTCAATTTGATGGTGACCGGCAGCGCCGACCAGACGGTGCGGCTGTGGAATCTGCAGACGCGCGAGCTGATCGTCTCGATGTTCTTTGCCGGCAGGGAGTTCGTCGTCTGGATGCCGCAAGGCTATTATTATTCCTCCGACGACGGCGACCAGCTCATCGGCTGGCATGTGAACGGCAAGCGCGACGAGGCGGCACGCTTCGTGCGCGCCGCGCAGCTCAAACGTTATCTGTGGAGCCCGGAAATGGTGCGGCGCGCCATCGTGCTCGGCAGCGCCAGCGGCGCGGTGAAGGAGATGCGGCCGGGCGTCGACAACGAGCTCGAGCGCCTGCTGCAGCGCAAGCCGCCGGAGTTCGACATCCGCGTGGCCGACGACCAGAGCGGCGTTGCCGAGGGCTTCGTCGCGATCGAGATCGTCGGCGCGGAAGAGGCGGGCGTCGACGTCGCGGAATTCACCATCTTGTCCAACAGCCGCAATGTCAGCGGCGCGGCCTCGCGCTCGGTGAGCGGCGACGGCAAGCGGCAAATCGTGCAGGTTCCGGTCGAGGAAGGCGAGAACCGCATCTCGATCACCGGCATCAACGAATTCGGCTATCTGACCGAGCGCGGGGTCAAGGCGATCGGCAAGAAGAAGCAGGCGGCGCAGAAAAAGGGCAAGCTCTATCTGATCGTGGTCGGCGCGGAAAAATACCCGCTGCTGCCGTCGGCCTGCAGCGGCAATTCCTGCGATCTGCGCTTCCCGGTCGACGACGCTGCCGAGTTCGTCAACGTGCTCGCGGCAAAATCCGCCGGGCTCTACACCGGCATCGAGGCGCTGGTGCTGGTCAACCGCGAGTCGCTCGACGAGACGCCGGACCGGCGCGATGCGCTCGGGCAGGTGGTTGCGCTCGACCGCATTTTCGAACCGGAAGCCGACGCCATCACCGACGAAGTGAGCGACTTCCTGGAGAAGCCGACCGAGGTCGACACGACCATCCTGTTCGTGGCCGGCCACGGCACCAATCTCGGCGAAGATTATTATTTCATCCCTTCCGACGGCCGAACCGCGGATGACGGCGATTTCCGCCGCTCCTCGCTGGTCGACTGGGGCGACATCCAGAAGGCCATCGAGCGCGCCGAGGGCACCCGCCTGATGCTGCTCGACACCTGCCATGCCGGCAACGCCTTCAACCCGCGGCTCGAGAAGGACGCAGCCGATGCGCGCATCGTCGTCTTCTCGGCGACGGCTGCCAACTCGACGGCCCAGGAGCGCGCCGAGCTCGGCCATGGCGTCTTCACCTATGCGGTGCTGAACGGTTTGCGCGGCGAAGCGAATTCCGGCGGCGACGGGGTAAGGCTGCTCGGGCTCGCCGACTATCTTTACCGCGAGGTGACGCGGCTGACGGCCAACCAGCAGAAGCCGTTCTATTACATCTCCAACATGGAAAACATTCTGCTGGCCGAGCCATGAGGCGGCTTGGACTCTTCGCGGTCATTGCGGCGCTTGGCCTTGTGGTTGGGGCGGCTGCTGCCGACGCGACGCTCCCGGATGCATGGAGCGGGACGGCTTGCGTTGGCGCCAAGGACCCCCTCTCAAGCAATTCCAAGGGTTTGGCCTTGCCAAACCCAGGAATTGCTATCTCCCCCACCAGGGGGGAGATAGCGCGCTGCATCGGCCCCTCGGCAAATCGCCAGGATTGGAGACCGGCAGAGGCGTCGATGCCAGGCTCTATCTCCCCCCTGGTGGGGGAGATAGCAATTCTTGGGACTTGGCCCTTTGCCAAGCCCTTAGAATTGCTTGAGAGGGGGTTTCCCGCGCACAAGCCGATCAACGAGCAGGCCGCAGTGGCCTGCCCGCCGGGCGAAGAGAACTATCCGCGCTTCTACAGCGATACGGCGCAGTTCGACAAAGCCGTCGCCGGCGCTGCCGATTTCGAGCCGTCGAACGAAAAGCTTTCCGGCATCGTCGTGCCGCACCACCTGCTCGCAGCCCACCTCATCGCGACCGGCTTCAAGGCGGCCTCCGGCTTTTCCTACAAGCGCATCGTCATCCTGATGCCGGATCATTTCCGCAAAGCCAACCGACCGTTCGCAACCACCAGCCGCGGCTTCGACAGCGAGCTCGGCCTGGTGCCGACCGACCGCGACGCGGTCGCGAAGCTGCTCGCGGCCAACCTGCCGATCGAAGAATCCTGCCTGTTCGGCCGCGACCATGGCATCCGCGCGCTCCTGCCTTTCGTGCGGCATCATTTTCCCGACGTGCCGATCGTGCCGGTCGCGATCGCGCTCAAATCGACGCGTGCCGACTGGGATGCGATGGCCGAAGCGCTCGCCGGCGTCGTCGATGCCGACACGCTGGTGATCCAATCCACCGACTTCTCGCACTACCTGCCGCAGCACGAGGCGCGCCGCTTCGACCAGCAGACGCTCAACCTGCTCGCCTCGGGCTCGCTCGAGCAATTGGCGCAGCTTCGCCAGCCTGAGCATCTCGATTCGCTTGGCGCGCTCTATATCCAGACGAAGCTGCAGCGCGAAGAATTCGGCGCGGCGCCGCTGGTGATCGCCAACGAGAACGCGCAGCAGTATGGCAGCGCCCAAATCACCGAGACGACGAGCTACATGGTGATCCTGTTCGGCGGCTTCGGCACGGCCTGGAACGACCCCTCGCCGCCAAATGTCGGCATCACCTATTTCGCCGGCGATACGAATTTCGGCCGCGCGATGAAGCATGTGCTGATCCGCGACGGCGCCGGGGAGGCGGTGCTCGACGCGGTGCTGTCGCGCACCAGGGGCCGATCGCTGGTCGTCAACCTCGAAGGCGTGATCCTGCCCAACGTGCCGGAGGCGATCGACGACCTGACGCTCGCCATGCCCGAGGATCTGACGATCGCCTGGCTGAAGCAGCTCAACGTCGCCGCGGTCAGCCTGGCGAACAATCACGCCTTCGATCTCGGCATGTCAGGCTACCGGGAGACGACACGGGCGCTCTCGGCCGCAGGCATACGCTGGTTCGGGCAGGGCGATGTCCTCGAGCTGCCCGGCATGGATGTCGTCGGTCTTTCCGACCTCGACACCAATCAGGCGCGGCAGGTCGACCTGCTCACGCCGGAGCTGCTCGACCGGCTGATCCGGCCCGATGCGTCCAGGGCAACGGTCGCCTTCGTGCATTGGGGGCGCGAATATGTGGACGAGCCTTCCGGGCGCGAGAGGATGCTGGCGGACGAGATGCGGCTGCGCTCGGTGACGGCGATCGTCGGCGCGCATCCGCATGTGGCGAGCGGGCGTATCGACGCGCACGCCGGCGGCGACGTGCTGCAGCTCTACAGCCTCGGCAATTTCCTCTTCGACCAGAGTGCCGAGCGTGCCTCAGGCGCCCTGCTGGAGCTGCGCGTCTTCGAGCAGGGCACGGTGTTCGCAAGGCTCATCCCGCTGCCCAACCTGTTCGACCTGGCGAAGCAGTAGGCGTCCGGCTGGAGTGCGCCCCTCCATGCTGCGTATGGGGCGCTCGTCCCGCTGGCTCTATCAGCCGCAGCCTTCGCCGACCGGATCGAGATAACACGCCGGGAGCTGCACCTGCGACTGGTAGTCCGAAGGTCGCGGCCGGAAATAGAACAGGCTGACGGGCTTGCCGCGCCGCTCGGAGCCGTCGGCGAATTTCGCCACCGGCTGGAAGGAGTGGAACGAGGTCATCTCGGACGAGATCTTCAGCCGGGCGGTGTAGCTCGTTATGTTGCGGTTTCCGCGCACGGCGAGGTCGACCGTATAGTCGCGCTGGTTGATCGGCAGCTGCACGTCCTGGTAGCGCAGCGCCTCGGGCGAGCCGCCGAAACCGTCGCCGCATTCGGCCGCCGGCGCCGTCACCTCGATTGTCGCGAGCGCCGTGTCGAACTGGATCTGCTCGCTCTGCTGGTAGGTGTTGCCGGCGTCGTCAACCCAAGAATAGTCGAACGTGCCGACGGCGGTGACGTAGAGCTTGTCCTCGCCCGCGACGAACTCCGCGATCTCGCCGAAATTGACGCTGTTGAACACCTGGCTGCGGCAGAGCGCGATGCCGTCCCAGCTCGGGCAGGAGAAGCGTTTGGTCTCGAGCGCGGCGGTGTCGACCCCTGCCTGCTTGAAGATGTCGACCAGATAGACGTCGGTGCCCTTGTCGAAACCGGCAACGGGCAGCGTGAAGTCGCGCGAGAACGGGCCGCTGGTGACGTCGGTGGCGAACTTGATCGAGAGCTTTGCGTCCTTCACGCCGCCCCAGCCATGGTTGAACATGGTCAGTTCCGGGCGGAAGCCGACGCAGCCGCGATGCTCCTGCAGCGACAGCATCGGCTTGCGATAGGCGTCGCTGGCGGTGACCTGCAATTCCAGGTCCTCCATGCGCACCTTGCTGCCGTCGGTGGTCGACACGTCGACATTGACGAAGACGGGCGCCACCGTCCAGTCGATGCCGGTGTAGATCCAGTCGCCGACGCTGATCAGGCCGGTGCCGTTCCAGGCGTCGTTCATGCCCTGCTCGAGCGGATAGATCGCGATGTCGTCGTCGCGCACCAGGTGCTGGTACTGGGAGGCGGCTTCCTGGTTCATGCGCTCGTCGACGATCGTGCCGATCTCGACCTTGCCGGCATCGCCACCGCCGCCCTGCACCTTGAGCAGCCCGCCCACCATCGCATCGGCAAGCACGTCGGGACGGTTGTTGCCGGTCTCGACGCCCATGTTCCAGGTCGACTCATGGGTGGTGCCGCCGGCGAGCCGCGTCGTGCCGACGCCATGCTTTTTCCCGTTGAGGAAGGTGCCGGAAAAAATCTCGCCGGTCGCGGAACGCACCCGCCCCTCGCCGTCGAGCTCACCGGCGAGGAAGCGGCCTTCGTGCCGGTTGCCGTCGGCATCGAGGCGCCAGCCCTCGCCCTCGAAGCGGCCCTCGACCCACGCGCCGTCGAACACTTCGCCGGAGCGCAGCTCGAGCCGGCCCCTGCCGTTCGGCCGGCCGTTTTGCATCTCACCCGAAAAGACGCTGTAGATCGCCTTGGGGTCGTAGCTCGCCGAGCCGCGCACCCGCCAGACGAGCTTGCCGCTGCCGCTCGCCGTGCCGTCGGCGGCGACGCCACTTCCCTGCGGCTCCCAGACGAACTCCAGGTTCTTTTCGGGCTGGAAGTCCCAGACCTTGACGCGCTTGCGTTCGACCGAACGGGTGGCGGCGTCGTAGACGATCTGCACGCGCTCGGCCCATCGGCCCGATTCGTTGGCCGCCGAAGGAACGACGGCTGCGCCCGCAAGCAACAGCGCCAGCGCGGCGGAAAGCGCGAGCTTCGACCTCAACATCCAGACCCCCACGAGCACCCGATAGTATGGTGGGGCGGAGTAAACCAGCGGGTCCGGCCGCTGGCAACCCGCAGCGGCGGCGTCTCGCCCTCCTGCGTTATCGCTACTGGTTGAGGTTGTTGACCCACTCGAAATAGGCGGCGTTGAGGCGGAGCCCCGTGTTGACCTTCGGGTTCTCGGCAATGAAGACGCCGACGATCACCGGGTTGCCGTCGTCGTCGATGGCGTATTCGGCGCTGCCGCTGGAGCCGGGATAGGCATCGCAGTCATTCACGAAGTAGACCTCCGCGATGTTCTCTTCCTCGGTCTCGCAGGTCGAGAGCCACATCGTTCCGAACGGCTTGTCTCCGGGATAGCCGGTGATGTTCGTCTCGAACGCGCCGAGATCCTCGAAATGGTTGTAGGCCATCCAGCCGAGATCGTCGCCGATCGGATCCTGCAAGGTGATGATGCCGAGGTCCCAGAGGAAGACCGAGTTGTACGTGCCCTCGTAGTTGGCGGTGTACCCGTCGAGGATGTAGACGGCGTCGAAGGCATAGACTCCAAACGGGGCATCGTCCGTGTTGCTGCCCCGCGAGCCGGGGACGAAGCGGAAATTCTGCAGCCAGCCGCCACGGTCATGGTCATAGATGCAATGCGCCGCGGTGAGCACCGTGTGCGGCCCGATGAGCGTGCCCGAGCACATCCGCTTCTCGCCGGCCTTCGATTCCATCAGGATGAGGCCGATCATGCGGTAGGGATAATCTTCCGTGTCCGTAATCTCCACCCGATCGTCCTCGCCGAAGACCGTGCGTGCGCCTTCGGCACCGGCGGACTTGAGCGATATGGCCTTGCCGCCCGTGCCGGGAGAGCCGCCGGAAAGCGCCTTGCCCACGATGTCGCGCATCGCCTCGCTCGGCTCCACCGTCAAATCCTTGCCGTCCGCGCTCATGCCGCGTGCGGTCAGGCCCTTGATGACCGAAGCTTCGTCGGTCGGCAGCGCCCGCGGCGTCTCCTCAACTGCGATCTTCGGCGTTTCGGCCGGCTTGAAGTCATGCAACGAAAACGCCGCTCCCGGCAGGGCGCGCGCTTTCTCGCCGGAGCCTCTGCTGCCGGCCGCGAAATCACCCGCGAGGGACGATGAAACGCAAATCGACACGGCAATCGTGGCGGCGACCGCGATGGATGATGCTGTTTTCTTCACCTGAAGAACTCCTGCGGCAGCGCTCTTCGCGCGATCTTCGGCTCGTCGCCGGTGGCCGGCGTCACTACTGCACCAGGCCGTCGAGCCATTCGACATAGGAGGGGTACAGGCGAACGGCCATGCTGGCGTTTTCGTCCCCGGCGACATGGACGCCGATGACACGTTCCTCGTCCGGCGCGTAGACGGAGCTGCCGCTCGAGCCGGGGTAGCTGTCGCAATCGTTCTGGAACCAGTCCGTGGCGATCTGGTCGGCGATCAGCTCGCAGGTCGAGAACCACATGGTGCCCTGCGGCATGTCGCTCGGATAGCCGGCCATCTCGGCGGTGAAGCCGTCGAGATCGTCATAATGTCCGTAACCAAGCCAGCCGAGGCTGTCGCCGATCGGTTCCTTCAAGATCACGACGCCCATGTCCCACGGGATCACCGATCCGTAGGTTCCGTCATGGTTGGCGATGTATCCGTCGAGGATGTAGGCCGTCTCGGCGTCGAAGACGCCATAGGGCGCGCCGTTGGCGTCCGTGCGGGCGGGCACGAACTGGAAATCCTTGGCCCAGGCTCCGTCGTCGTGGAAATACAGGCAATGCGCCGCGGTCAACACCGTGCGCGGTCCGATCAGCGCGGCCGAGCAATAGCTTGGGCCCGACGGCCTGACATACTGAAGCTGCCCGACCACCCGGAACGGATACTCCTCGGCATCGGTGTCGACGATCTGGATGCGATCGTCGTCCCCGACCACCTTGCGATCGCTTTCCTCGGACCGGGCCTTGCCGGGGCCGGAGGTCGCCTTGCCGGTGTCGCTCCGCGTGCCGCCCGAAAGCTCCTTCCTGATGACCCCGCGCAGCTTTTCGGTCGGCTCTACCGTCACCTCCTTGCCGTCGGTGGTGATGCCGCGCGCGGTCATCGACCTGACGATCGCGCCTTCGGTCATCGGCGCGGCACGCGGTGTCTCGCCCGGCTCGAGCTTCGGCATGGCGATCGGCTTGGCGTCGCGAATCGACAACCCCATGCCCACGCCGCCGCGCGGCCTTTCGCCCGAGCCCTTGAAGCCGTTCGAGAAATCGCCGGCGAAGGCGGGCACCGCCGGTATCGACAGCATGGCGGCAAGCACGATTGACGCAGTTTTTCGGGTCATGGGAGCTCCCTTGCAGAGAGGGATTTGCCGGATCATTGGTTGAGGTCGTCCACCCAGGCGAAGTAGCTGGCGTTCAGGCGCACGGCCGTGTTCCACTTGTCGTTCTGGGCAACGTTGACCCCGACGATCACGTGCTCGTCGTTCTCGTCGATCGCATAGACGGCGCTGCCGCTGGAGCCAGGATAGGTGTCGCAGTCGGTCAGGAAGTAGTCGGTCGCGATGTTTTCGGCCTGCACGTCGCAGCCGGCGTACCACATGGTGGAGGCAGGCATGTCGCCGGGATAGCCGGTGATGCTGGCGTGGAAGGCGCCGAGGTCGTCGTAGTTGCTGTAGCCCATCCAACCGAGATCGTCGCCGACCGGGTCCTTCAGGATGACGACCCCGAGGTCCCAGCGGAACACCGAATCATAGCTTCCCTGATAGTTGTCGATGTAGCCTCCAAGCACGTAGGCGGTCTCGTAGTCGTAGGTGCCGTAAGGCGCATCCTCGGCGCTGGTGCCGGTGCGCGCCGGCACGAACTGGATCTTCTCGTTCCACCCGCCTTCGTCGTGATTGTAGAGGCAGTGCGCTGCCGTCAGGACAGTGTGCGGGCCGATCAGCGCGCCGGAGCAGAAGCTGGACCCCGACTTCTTCATCATCAGGATCTGGCCGATCACGCGGAACGGGTACTCCTCGGCTTCGGCGATTCCGATCTGGATGCGGTCGTCGTCGCCGAAGACCTTGCGCTCGCTCTGCCGGCGCGGAGCGAAGGTCTTCTTGTCGCCCGGACCGGCCGAGCCGCCGGACAGCTCCTTGCGCACGAGGTCGCGCAACGCTTCGCTCGGCTCGGCGACGACGTCCTTGCCGTCGGCTGTGATGCCCCGCGCCGTCATCGCCTTGAGAACAGCACCTTCCGTCATCGGCAGGGCGCGCGAGGCTTCGTCCGGGGCGAGCTTCGGCATCTCGATCGGTCTGGCGTCGCGGAACGGGAGCTCGACACCCGCCACGCCGCGCGGCGCCTCACCCGATCCCTGGCTGCCGCCGGAGAAGCCCCCGGCAAAGGCCGGCCCGGCCAAGCATGCGGTCGAGAGCATGGCCGAAAAGGCCATTGTTGCGCCGGTTCTCCTCATGGCGAAGCACCACCCCCAAAGCAGCTGCCCCGCACAGGATGCCTCAATCCTGTTCCTTTCGTGATGGCCGAAGCGCCAGCCCACAAACCTTTTTCGGGTGGAAAGCGACCGGAACGGCGGAATGGCGGCTTCCGGGTGCCATCGATCGGCGCGCCGTCCAAAAAGGAAAACCGGCGGTGGTCGCCCACCGCCGGTTCTTTGCTGGTCTGCCGGTTTTGGCCGGCAGTGTCTCACCAGATTACTGATTGAGGGCGTTGATCCACTCGAGGTAGCCGGCGTTGATGCGGACGGCCGTGTTGGCGTCCGGGCTCTCGGCGACGTTGACGCCGACGATCACGCGCTGCTTGTTGCTGTCGAGCGCATAGACGGCGCTGCCGCTCGAGCCCGGCCAGGTATCGCACTGATACTGCATGTACTCGTTGGCGATGTTCTCAGCCTTCACCTCGCAGGTCGCGCGCCACATCGTGCCGGCCGGCTTGTCGCCCGGATAGCCGACGATGTTGGCGGTGAAGCTGCCGAGCTGCTCGAAATGGCCATAACCCATCCAGCCGACATGGTCGCCGATCGGGTCCTTCAGCGTGATGATGCCGAGATCCCAGGGAACGACCGAGCCGTAGAAGCCCTGGTAATTGTCGATGAAGCCGCTGACCACATAAGCGGTCTCATAGTAGTAGGCGCCGAATGGTGCGTCGTTGGCGGTCACACCCTTCAGGCCCGGCACGAACAGGAACTCGTCGAGCCAGCCGCCATCCTCGTGGTTGTAGAGGCAGTGCGCGGCCGTCAGGACGGTGCGCGGGCCGATCAGCGTGCCCGAGCAGGTGCCCTCGGCGCCCGACTTCGACTTCATCAGGATGATGCCGATGGTGCGGAAGGGATACTGCGTGGTGTCCTTGATCTCGACGCGGTCGTCCTTGCCGAACACGGTGCGCTCGCCTTCGAAGGCCGGGTCCTCGACACCGGCCTGCGGGCCGGAGGTCTTGGAGGCATCCGCGCCGCCCGAGCCGCCGGAGAGTTCCTGCTTGATGGCGTTGCGCAGGGCCTCGCCCGCCTCGACGGTCACTTCCTTGCCGTCCGAGGAGATGCCGCGAGCGGTAAACGACTTGATCGCCTGCTCTTCGCTCATCGGCGCGGCGCGCGGCGCTTCGCCCTCGAGCTTCGGCGGATCGATCGGCTTGGCGCCGCTCAGCGAGAACTCGACGCCAGGCGCCGCGCGTGTCGCCTCGCCCGAGCCTTCATTGCCCGCCGAAACGCCATCGGCAAAGGACGGCGCAACCCAAAGCGACGTCGAAAGCATGGCCGTTATGGCGATGGTGGATACGATTTTCTTCATGGTGAGACACTCCCAAAAGCAGCAAGGAGCCGCACAAGACCTTCGAATTCTGGCCAGATCGTGGTGGCCATGAAAAATGGTGCGACGCCTTTCCGGCTTTTCCGTGGGAGGGCCGGTCGGGCGTTGCGCGGGCATTTTGCTCATAACGCCGTGGAAAGAAAGCCGATAGCCCTGCCGGTTCAAAAACATGGTTTCCGGCGCACCGGGGATGCCGGCCGCGCCGCGATTGTCGAGCAATCGAAACGGGCGCATGATGGAACGCCGCCGACGCCACAATTTCTCCGGGATTAAAGCCACGGATGGCACCAACCCGAAGCGCGCGGGGGTTCATCGAAGCACAGCGGGTGCGGGCCGCGCGCAAAGCTATAGAACTGGAACTCCCAGGAGGTTCGCTTGTCGATCGTCAGTTGTCTCAGGCCTTTGGCCATCCTTCTTGCTGCCGGCGTCGCGCTGCCGGCGATTGCCCAAGAGCGCCCGGAAATGAACCCGATGGAGCGCGTGCCCGCGCTCCGCGCCGCCCAGGACGGCGGCACCGACCGCATCTTCGGCGGCAACGAAGCCGGCAAGGGCGAGTATCCCTTCCAGGTCGCGCTGCTGCTCAGCGAGCGCCTCGACAACAGCCCCGAATCGCAGCTGCAGTCGCAGTTCTGCGGCGGCAGCCTGATCTTCCCGCAATGGGTGCTGACCGCCGCGCACTGCGTGTCGGATGGCGAGAACACGGCTGCGCCCGAAGCCGTCACCGCGCTGGTTGGGGCCGCGCATCTCTCCGAGGGCAAACGCTTCAAGGTTACGCAGATCTTCGTCAGCGACGGCTGGAAGATGGGAAGCATCGACCACGACGTGGCGCTGCTCCACCTCGATACCGGATCCGATGAGCCGACGATCGCGCTGCCGAGCGGCCCGGCGCCGGAAAGCGGCAAGGCCACGGTCATCGGCTGGGGCCTGATGCAGGACGGCACCGCGCCTGCCAACCTCATGGAAACCGAGATCGATCTCACCACCAATGACGCCTGCAACGCCGGCATCAAGGAAATCTACCGCAGCGATCTGCGCAAGATCCTCGGCGCCTGGGCAGTGCGCATGAAGTTCACCGAGGAGGCGATCGGCCCGGCGGCCGACTCGCTCGCTTCGACCATGGGCAACCCGCTCACCGAGAACATGCTGTGCGCCGGCACCGTCAGCGGCCAGCGCGATGCCTGCAACGGCGATTCCGGCGGCCCGCTGTTCACGGGCGGACAGGGCGCCAAGACCCAGGTCGGCATCGTCAGCTGGGGCGAAGGCCCGGTCGACGCCGACATCGCCTGCGGCCACGCCAACGCCTACGGCATCTACACCCGCCTCTCGAACTACACCGGCTGGATCAATGAGAAGGTCGCCCAGAATGGCGGCCCCGGCACTGCTGGCGGCGGTGGCGGCGGCGGTGGCGGTGGTGGCGGCGGCGGCGGCATCGGCGGCGGCGGCGCTGACGACGGCGATGGCGACGGCAGCGGCGGCGACAATGGCGGCGGCGGTGGCGGCAGCGGGATCGGCTCCGGCGGCGCTGACGATGGCGATGGAGATGGAGTCGGCGGTGGTGGTGGCGGCAGCGGCAACGATCTCGGCGCGGCCGAGAAGCCGAAGTAAGTCACCGCCCGCATTGGATTGATCGCAAGGGCCCGTCGGGGCCCTTGTCGTTCTTGGGAAATTGGCGCCGGCGCTGATGCCCCCCCTCTCCCCGTTCTTCACGGGGAGAGGGTAAGGGTAAAGGGGCGGCGCCTGCGTCGACGGAAGAGCAGAACGCTTTAACATCCGCAAGCGTTGCTACTGGCCGCCCCGATGAGATCGGCATCGTGGCCGGGAAGCTCGACCGTCACACGCATTCCATCACGTACCGACCCGCGCAGCCTGCCCGGGAAGACCGCCAGCGCTCCGTCCCTTTCGAGGTTCCGGGCGCGATTTCGAGACAGTCGCAGCTCGGCTGCAACAAGCCGGTCCAGGCGCAGCGTGACCGGCTGCGGAACAGCACAGAGAATTTCCAGCCGGCATGTCGGTGCGCTGCCTTGCAGCAGCACCTGCTTCAGCACCACGACGTCGTTGAACGCCTCGATCTGTCTTGCGCAGCGCTTCAAGCCCTCGGCGTCGAAGGCCAGGCGACGCGCCAGGGCTGGATCGTTGAGACGCAGTGCGGTGAGGATGGAGGGATCGATCGACTGGACATGCCTGCGCTCGAGGACAGGCCGGTTCCAGGTGTTGTCGCACGCGGTGCATTTGTAGATCAGCCACGCATCGATGCGCTTGCCGTTGGCGTTCACCCTGATCCTGTCGCTGCTCCTGAAGCTTCTCGTGCCGTTGCAGCGGCTGCAATGCAGCAGCGGTTGGGGCGGTGTCTGGAGAATGATGGTCCACTTGATCCGTAAGGTTTCGGACATGCCGGTACGCGCTTCCGGTTGGGAAGCTCACCAGGCGACGGCCCGAACAGGCGCGGTGTGGCAGGAGTCGTGAAACGAACAGGAAAGCGATGACGGCCGGGCAAAGCCCGGCACGGTTCAGCCATGCCAAACCGGTCCCGAACCGCCACCATGAAGAGCCTTCAAGCTAAAAGGTACGGCGACGCGTTGGCGTTGCCGCGCTTATCTGGTGGGACTGACGAGACCGGCGTTTACGTAGGCAAAGCAGAATTCACCGTTGGCTGCGAGGCTGCCCCCTTAACCCAGGGCGCTGAAATTGGGAAGCTCGGGCTCACCGGAGCGCTCAGGAGCACGCCACGTGCCGTCTGGAGCGGCGGCGTCCCGCGCGAGATGCGCCTTCCGTTCAGTCGTCGCGGCGGGTGTATTCGAAATAGGTGTAGTCGGCCGGCAGGCCGGCGCCGCTGGTGTCGAAGGCCGCCATTCCGATGAAGGCGCCGGTGAAGGAGCCATGCTCGCCGCGCCCGCCTTCGTCCGAGATCACGCTTGCGTCGAGCACCGGCCCGACGGAGCGCCAGTCGGCGCCGTCATGCCAGAAGAACTGCAGCGAGGCCCCGTCCACTTCCGCCGCCAGCCGCACCGGACCGTCCGGCGGAACAGGGATCGGCTCGCGCAGTGGAAACTCGAGCTTCCCGTCCGGCCAGTTGCCCGGGCAGGACAGCAGGATCAGCACCCGCCCGCGCCGCGCCTCATGGGTGACGCCGAGGAAGTGGAACTTGTGCCGGTTGTAGTAATGCGTCAGCCCGGCCATCTGCTGGAAGGTTTCGGGTTGGAAGGCGACGGAGGTCTCGGCGCGGAAAGCGAAATCCTCCTGCCGGCGCGCCACCAGCGCCTGATCGTACCAGCTGCCGATCGACTCGCGCGCGAAGAGCCTCAGGGCGCCGGGCGCGGCGCTCGTCGAGAACAGCCGCCCGGCGAACGGCGTGCGCAGCCATTGGAACTCAGCCGGCAAGGCGCCCCCCTTGAACTCGCGCCGGATGATGCGCGGCCGCTCGCGCCGCGCGGCATCGGTCGGCGCCGGCACATCGACCGCCGGTACCTGCCCGCCCTGCTCCAGATAAAGCCAGCCGTCATCCTTCCAGACACATTTCTGGATCGCGGTCTCACGACCGAGCGGCGAGCGGCGCAGCCCGGGCAGTGGCCGCGAGCAGAGATGCGTGTGGTAGACCTGCCCATCGGGCGTCTCGACGATCTGGCCGTGGCCGGCGCGCTGCAGCGGTGCGTCCGGCGCATCCTTGGCCGTGATCACGTGCACGTTCGGGTGGATCTCGTACGGCCCGTCGATGGCGCGCGAGCGCGCCATGGTCACGACGTGGTCGTAACCCGTGCCGCCCTCGGCCGTTGTCAGGTAATACCAGCCGTTCTTCTTGTAGAGGTGGGCGCCCTCGACCAGGCCATGGTCGCTGCCGGCAAAGATGTTCTTCACCGGCCCGACCAGCCTGCCGGCCTTGGCGTCGTATTCCTGCAGCAGGATGCCGGCGAAGGAGGGGTGCTTCGGCTGCCCGCCGACGCCGTGCGAGATGTGGTTCCAGACCATGTTGAGGAACCATTTCTTCCCGTCGTCATCGTGGAAGAGCGAGGGGTCGAAGCCGCTCGAATTCACATAGACCGGGTCGGACCACGGCCCTTCGATCGACGGCGCCGTCACGATGTAATTGTGCGTGTCCTTGAAGTTGCCGTCGATGCGCTTGACGTCGGTGTAGACCAGCCAGAACAGCCCGTCGGCGTAGGACAGGCACGGCGCCCATATGCCGCCCGAATCCGGATTGCCGCGCATGTCGAGCTGGGCCGCGCGGGCCAATGGCCGCACCACCAGCGTCCAGTTCACCAGGTCGGTGGAGTGATGGATCTGGACGCCGGGATACCATTCGAAGGTCGAGGTGGCGATAAAGTAGTCGCCGCCGACCCGGCAGATGGACGGATCCGGATTGAAGCCTGGAAGGATCGGATTCCGGATCGCCATCTTCGCTCCTACCGCTGCGGTCCCTTGCGCTCGGCGGACGCCGCCCAGAGGTTGATGTCTGCCTCGCGTGCGTATTTGTCGATTTCGGCGAGCTCGGCGGCGCTGAAGTCCGGGTTGCGCAACGCGCCGACGCAGTCCTCGACCTGCTCCGGCCGGCTGGCGCCGATCAGCGCCGTGGTGACGCGGCCGCCGCGCAAGACCCAGGCGAGCGCCATCTGCGCCAGCGTCTGGCCGCGCCGCCTCGCGATCTGGTTCAGCGCATTGATGTTGGCGAGCGTCTTGTCGTTGAGGAAGGATTGCCGCAGCGATTTTCCCTGCGCGGCGCGGCTCGCCGCCGGCACGCCGGCGAGATATTTGTCGGTGAGCATGCCCTGCGCCAGCGGCGAGAACACGATCGAGCCGATGCCCAGGCCGTCGAGCGTGTCGAGCAGCCCATCATCCTCGACCCAGCGATTGATCATGGAGTAGCTCGGCTGGTGGATGAGGATCGGCGTGCCGAGCTCGTGCAGGATCGTCGCCGCCTCGCGCGTGCGCTGCGAATTGTAAGACGAGATGCCGGCGTAGAGCGCCTTGCCCGAACGCACCGCCTGGTCGAGCGCCATCATGGTCTCTTCGAGCGGCGTGTCGGGGTCGTAGCGGTGCGAATAGAAGATATCGACATAGTCGAGCCCCATGCGCTTGAGGCTCTGGTCGAGGCTGGCGAGCAGATATTTGCGGCTCCCCCACTCGCCATAAGGTCCCGGCCACATGCCGTAGCCGGCCTTGGTGGAGATGATCAATTCGTCGCGGTAGCCGGCAAAGTCGGTGCGCAGGATCTCGCCGAAGGCGGTCTCGGCAGAGCCGGGCGGCGGGCCGTAATTGTTGGCGAGGTCGAAATGCGTGATGCCGAGATCGAAAGCCTTGCGGCAGATCGCGCGCTTGGACTCGTGCGGGAAATCCTCGCCGAAATTGTGCCACAGGCCAAGCGAGATCGCCGGCAGCTTCAGCCCCGAGCGGCCGCAGCGATTGTAGGTCATGCCGCCATAGCGGCCGTCGGCCGGTTGCCAGTTCATGTCGGTTCCTCGCTGATGATCGCTACCCGGCCTCGGTGGCCGGGCGCAGCGATCAGGCCATGACCTTTTTCGCCGGGGCGAGCAAGGCCTTCGCCTCCTTTATGCCGAGTGCCGCAGGCCGCTCGCAGGTCGTCTGCATCGGCACGAACCTGCCGGTCTCGCCCGACTTCAAAATGCCGGTCATGACGTCGATCGCGTGCAGCGCGGATTCGAGCGAGCAGCGGTGCGGACGCCCCTCCTGGATGGCGGCCGCCATGTCGGCCAGGCCGCTGGTGCGGTAGTTGGCGCGGGCACCGGCAGCGTGCTCTTCGTTCGGCATGCTGAAGGGGTGCTCCCATTTCGGCAACCGCTTCACCTCGTCGCTGCGCTTGGTGTAGCGCACGACGCCGCCGAAGAAGTTCGGGTCGGGCACATGCATCGTGCCCTCCTCGCCGTAGAGCTCGATCGGCTTGTGGCCATGGTCCCAGACGTCCCAGCTGGCGTTGAAGGTGACGACCGCGCCATTGGCGAATTCGAGCAAAGCGTGGAAGGTGGTCGGCGTCGAGACCGGGATGCGCTCGCCGGCGCGCGGCTTGGAGCTGATGAGGCGCTCCTTGGCGGGGATCGAGGCAAGTGCCGCCACCTGCTTCACCGGTCCGATGAGCTGGATCAGGTTGGACACGTAATACGGCCCGAGATCGAGGATCGGTCCGCCGCCGGGCTGGAAGAAGAAGTCCGGGTTCGGATGCCAGTGTTCCATGCCGTGGCTCATCACGTGGCAGGTGCCCGACGTGATCTTGCCGAGCACGCCGCTGTCCACGATGCTGCGCGCCAGCTGATGCGCCCCGCCCAGGAAGGTATCGGGGGCGGAGCCGATGCGGACACCCTTCTTCTCTGCGCGCTTCCTCAGGTCGATGCCGTCCTTCAGCGACAGCACGAAGGGCTTTTCGGAATAGAGATGCTTGCCGGCGTCGATGACGGCGCGCGCCACCGCATAATGCGCGGCCGGTATGGTCAGGTTGACGACGATATCGATGTCGTCCGCTGCGAGCAGGTTCGCCACCGTCTCGGCGCGGATGCCGAATTCTTTTGCCCGCGCCTTGGCGGCCGCCTCGTTGATGTCGGCGCAGGCCCGCATCTCGATGCCGCGGAAGAGCCGCGAGAGCCTGAAATAGGCGGCCGAGATGTTGCCGCAGCCGACAACGCCGACTCCGAGTTTCCTTGCCATTTTCCTGATGCTCCTAGTGCCTGTTTGACGCAAATCCGGACGGAAAACCGGCGTCCACCTTTCCTGGATTTGCTCTCAGAATGTGTTGACCGCCTCGATCGACCGGCGCGCGAAACGCTCATAGTCGCTGGGCTTGTCGTGTTCCATGACGAAATAGCGTGCCGGCGTCTTCGACTTGAAGGTCTTGTAGAGAGCCTTCCAGTCGACGGCGCCGTGACCGACATCGGCCCAGCCGTCCTCGTCGAGCTTCTCGCCCTTCGGCGCGATGTCCTTCACATGCACGGCGGTGATGCGGTTCGAATAGTCGGCGATCCATTTGTTCGGATCGGCGCCGCCGCGGATGACCCAGGCAACGTCCATCTCCCAGCCGATGTCGGGTGCCGCATCGAGGATATGCGTCTGCGGCACCGAACCGTCGGCAAGCTTGACGAACTCGAAGTCGTGGTTGTGCCAGGCGAAGTCGTAGCCGGCCTTGCGCACATTGGCGCCGATCCTGCCGAGCCGCTTGCCGAAATCCTTCCAGCCGGCGGCATCCTGCGGGCGCGCCTCGGCGGCGATGTGCGGGCAGGCGAGCAGCTTCATGCCGAGCGTCCTGGCGACGGCCAGCGAATTGTCGAGCTCCTTCTCCAGCATGTCGAGCGAGAAATGCCCGCTCGTCATGGCGAGCCCGTTCCGGTCGAGCTCGGCGCGGAACGCTTTCGCATCGCCGTAAACCCCACCGAAACCTTCGACCTCGCGGTAGCCGAGACCGGAAAGCGTCTTCAGCACGTTCTCCCAGGGCAGGAAGTTGCGCGCGCTATACAATTGGAATGACCAGGGCATTGAACGTCTCTCATTGAGGCTAGTCTGAAGGCGCCGGCTGGCTACAGCCGATCTCCGTTGGCGGCATCGAAGATCGAGGCGCGTTGCGGATCGAAGCCGATCAGCACCTTGTCGCCTTCCTTCAGATATCGCTCCGAATCGGTGCGGAAGGAGATGTTCTGGTTGCCCAGCTTCGACCACACCAGCGTGTCGGAGCCCATGGGCTCGACGATCTCGACATCGACCTCGCGATGGAACGGCATGGCCTTCGCCTGGTCGTCGTGGACGATGTGCTCCGGACGGATGCCGAAGGTCGCGGCGCCGCCATGCAGGGCGCCGTTCTTGCGCTGATAGCGATCGACCGCGATCTTCACGTCGCCGGCCTGGAAGCCGTTCTGCTCGAGCGCCCCTTCGATGAAGTTCATGCCGGGCGAGCCGATGAAGCCCGCGACATAGCGGTTCATCGGTTTCGAATAGATCGTGTGCGGCGTATCGAGCTGCTGGATCAGGCCGCCGCGCATCACTGCAATTCGGTCGGCCAGCGTCATCGCCTCGATCTGGTCGTGCGTGACATAGATCATCGTATTGTTCAGCCGCTGGTGCAGGCGTTTGATCTCGACGCGCAGCTCCGAGCGGAGCTTGGCGTCGAGGTTGGAGAGCGGCTCGTCGAACAGGAAGACATCGACGTCGCGCACCAGCGCGCGGCCGATCGCCACGCGCTGCCGCTGGCCGCCCGAGAGCGCCATCGGCTTGCGCTTGAGCAGCGGCCCGATCTGCAGGATTTCGGCGGCGCGCTGGATCCGCTTGGCGATCTCGTCGCGCGGCATGCGGGCGTTCTTCAGGCCGAAGGAAAGATTCCCCTCGACCGTCATCTGCGGATAGAGCGCGTAGGACTGGAACACCATGCCGATGCCGCGGTCCTTCGGTTCCTCCCAGGTGACGTTCTTGCCGCTGATGAAGATCTGGCCGGCGGAAACGTCGAGCAGGCCGGCGATGCAGTTGAGCAAGGTCGACTTGCCGCAGCCGGAAGGCCCGAGCAGGACGAGGAACTCACCCTGCTCCACCTCGAGATTGAGCGAGCGCAGCACCTCGACCGAGCCGAAGTTCAACGAGACGTCGCGGACGGAAACGCTGGTCATCGGCTCAACCCTTCACCGCGCCCGCCGCGATGCCGCGCACGAACAGCTTGCCGGAGATGAAATAGACGATCAGCGGGACGAGGCCGGTCAGCAGTGTTGCAGCCATGTTGACGTTGTATTCCTTCACGCCTTGCACCGAGTTGACGATGTTGTTGAGCTGCACGGTCATCGGGTAGACGTCCGGCTTGGTGTAGACGACGCCGAAGAGGAAGTCGTTCCAGATGCCGGTGACCTGGATGATCATCGCCACGACGAAGATCGGCAGCGACATCGGCAGCATGATGCGGAAATAGATCCCCCAGAAGCCCGCCCCATCCACGCGCGCGGCCTTGAACAGTTCCTCCGGCAGCGAGGTGAAATAATTGCGGAAGAGCAGCGTGTTGATCGGCATGCCGAAGATCGAATGCACGACCACCAGCCCCCAGAGCGTGCCGTAGAGGCCCATCTCGCGCAGCACGATGACGATCGGGTAGAGCATCACCTGATAGGGGATGAAGGCGCCGAAGATCAGGATCGTGAAGAAGACGTCGGCGCCCTTGAAGCGCCAGTTGGCAAGCGCGTAGCCGTTGAGCGAGGCGATCGCGATCGACACGATCACCGACGGCACGGTGATGCGCACCGAATTCCAGAAACCGCGGCTCAGGCCGTCGCAGTTCAGGCCGGTGCAGGCTTCGGCCCAGGCCTTCACCCAGGGCTCGAAGGTGATCTCGACCGGCGGCGAAAAGATGTTGCCGAGCCGGATCTCGGGCATGCCCTTCAGCGACGTGACGATCATCACGTAAAGCGGCAGCAGATAGTAGATCGCGACGAGAAGCAGCGTGCCGTATATGAACACGTTGCGTGGCGAGATCGCCGGCCGCGGCCGCGGACCGCTCGGCTCGCGGGCAAACGCGATCTGCGGCTCGACCTGCGCGACGCCGGCTGTTGCGACGTTAGCCATGCTTGCGCCTCCCGCCGAACTCCAGATAGGCCCAGGGGATCAGCACGATCAGGACCGACACCAGCATGACGCTCGAGGCGGCGAAACCCTGCGCCAGATTCTGGCCGAGGAACATCTTGTCGTACACGTATTTGGCCGGGACTTCGGACGCGATGCCCGGCCCGCCGCTCGTCTGCGCGACCACCAGATCGTAAAGGCGCACGATGCCGGATGCGATCAGCACCAGCGTGGTGATGAACACCGGCCGCATCATCGGGATGACGATGAAGAGATAGGTCTTCCACATCGGGATGCCGTCGACGCGCGCAGCCTTCCAGATGTCCTCGTCGATGCCGCGCAGCCCGGCCAGCATCAGGCACATGACCAGCCCGGTGCCCTGCCAGAGGCCGGCGATCAGGATGCCGTAGATGACGATATCCTCATTGTAGAGAGGATCGAAGGTGAAGCTTTCCCAGCCGAGCGAGCGGACAACGCCCTGGACGCCGAATTCGGGATTGAGGATCCACTGCCAGACAAGGCCGGTGACGATGAAGGAGAGCGCAAAAGGATAGAGGAAGATCGTGCGGAAGGTGTTCTCGAAGCGGATCTTCTGGTCCATCAGCGCGGCCAGAACGAAGCCGATGACGATCGACAGGATCAGCGAGCACACACCGTAGATCGCCAGATTCTCGATCGAGATGACCCAGCGGTTCTGCGCCCACAGCCGATCATACTGGTCGAACCCCACCCAGTTCAGGCGCGGCAACAGCTTGGAGTCGGTGAAGGAATAGATGATGGTCCAGATGGTGCCGCCAAAGAAGATCACGACGGCGGTGAGCACCATCGGGATCGCTGCAACCTTGGCATTCAGGTTGCGAAGCCACTGGTTGGGTTTGCGCGCAACGGCTTCCGCCGCAGCGCCGGCGGCGTCGAATCCCCGCACATCCGCGGGGCTTGCCTGTACGGCCATGTCAGTCTCCGCCTGATCGGAACATGCAGATGCGAAGATGCTTGCCGGTCCCGTTTATACGGGGCCGGCAAGCTTCGTGTCGAGCATTAACCAATCAGTCGGCGGCGCCGATGATCTCGGCGTAGCGCTTCTGGGCGTCTGCGGCGCTGATCGCGTCGGAAGCCCAGAATTCGGTCATCAGATCCTCGATCTGGCCCTGGGTGTCAGGGGACAGCGTCTGGTTGCCGTCCGGCAGGATGGCGCCCGAGGCGAGGATGGCGAGGCCCTTCTTCATGCAGTCATTGGCAGCGGCGAGGTCGATGTCGCCACGCACCGGGAGCGAGCCCTTCTTCAGATTGAAGGCGACCTGCGTCTCCTTGGCAATCAGCGTCGAGGCAAGCAGCATCTGCGCCTTCGTCTTCTCCGGATCGTTGAGCTTCGGGAAGTAGAAGGCGTCGCCGCCGGTCGAGATGATCTCGTTCACGCCGAGACCCGGCAGGCAGCTGTAGTCGGTGCCGGCTTTCTGCCCGGCCACCTGGAACTCACCCTGCGCCCAGTCGCCCATGATCTGGGCCCCGGCTGCGCCGGTGATCACGAGGTTGGTCGCCTGGTTCCAGTCCTGCACGTTGCTGCCCTTGCGGAAGGCACGGGCATTGGCGGCAGCCTCGAACACCTTGGCGTATTCGGGACCGCCCGCAACCTCGGCGTTCTTGTCGATGTTGACGGCCTTCCATGCATCGATACCGCCGATGGCGATCGCGATCACGCCGAAGGCGCCGGACGCCTGCCAGGGCTGGTTGCCCATGGCGAGCGGGATCTTGCCGGCCTTCTCGAGCGCGGGAGCAGCGGCGACGAACTCGTCCCAGTTCTTCGGAACAGCCGCGCCGGCATCCTGGAACGCCTTGTGGCTCAGCCAGATCCATTGCCAGGAATGGATGTTGATCGGCACGCAGTAGATCTTGCCTTCAAAGGTGCAGCTGTCGAGCAGCGATTTCGGATGAACGATCTCGGCCCACTTCTCCTGCGTGGCGAGCTCGGTCAGGTCCTGCATCAGGCCGGCCTGGATCAGCTCCTCGGCCTGGCGGCCGTGGTTGAACTGCGTGGCACCCATCGGATCGCCGCCGGTGATGCGGCTGATCATGATCGGACGCGCAACGCCGCCCGACCCGGCGATGGCGCCGTCGATCCATTTGTTTCCGGTAGCATCGAAAGCTTTGGCAAGTTCGGCGACGGCTGCTGCCTCGCCACCCGAGGTCCACCAGTGAGTGACTTCGAGGTCAGTCGCGTTCGCCGCGCTGAGCGGGAACGCAGCCGACGCCAAAAAGGCGGCGGCCAACAATTTATAACGCATCGGAGGTCCTCCCTGATCTGAAACGTTACAGATTTTTCATAGGGGAATTGCCACCGTCAGGCAACCCTCCGAAAGGCGGTAACGGAAATTTTTTCGCGGCTCGAAGAAATCTATTCTTGCCGCAACGCAGCAAAACAGGCCGCAATGCACCATTTTGCCGAGTCGAGGGCAGTTCCATTGCGCGATTTTGAGGCGACGCGATCGCCTCGATTGCCTGTAGCCGGCGCGACGGAATCGTTGAAATTCCTTCATCCGTAACGTTACAGATGACTTGTGCTCGGCGCGCATTCGGTGCATCGTCCGGCGCATTCTCGACACGCCTCGGGGACATGCGGCGGGTTATTTCAAAATGCGCAAACGATTGCCGAAGGAAGTGAGCGCGCCGCCGCCGGACGCCGCCGAGCGCCCGACGCTGAAGACGCTCGCCTTCATGACCGGGCTCGGCGTGACGACCGTGTCGCGCGCGCTCAAGGACGCACCCGAGATCGGTGCCGAGACCCGCCGCCGCGTGCAGCTCATCGCCAAGCAGATCGGCTACCGGCCGAACCGCGCCGGCGTCAGGCTGCGGACCGGCAAGACCAACGTCATCAGCCTCGTGCTCAACACGGAAGAGCAGGTCGGCGGCTTCGTTTCCGACATCATCTACGGCATATCGGAGTTTCTGGCCGGCACGCCTTACCATCTGATCGTCACGCCCTATGCCCGCAACAACGATCCGCTGGAATCGGTCCGCTACGTGGTCGACACCGGCTCGGCCGACGGCATCATCATCTCGCGCACGCAGCCGAACGATCCGCGCGTTCGCTTCATGACCGAGCACGGCATGCCGTTCGCCACGCACGGGCGGACGTCGATGGGCATCGAGCATGCCTATCACGACTTCGACAACAGCGCGTTCGCGCTCGCCGCCGTGCGCAAGCTCGCACAGCTCGGCCGCAAGCGCATCGCGCTGCTCGCGCCGCCTTCGGTGCTGTCCTACCACCATCACACCCGCGAGGGATTCTTGACCGGGCTGGCGGAAGGCAACATGACCGAGGTGCCGCTGACCGCGATCACCGTCGATCACTCGATCAACGACATCCGCGAGCATGCGCGGCAGATCATGAGCCGCCCGAACCGGCCGGACGGCTTCGTCAGCAGCTCCGGAGGGCCGACCTTCGCGCTCGTCGCGGGGCTGGAGGATGCCGGGCTGAAGCTCGGCCGCGACGTCGATATCGTGTCGAAACAGTCGATCAAGCTGCTGCATCTGTTCCGACCCGAGCTGTATGCCGTGAACGAGGATTTCCGCTTTGCCGGCTTCGAGCTCGCGCGCGCCGTGACCGGGGCGATCGCGCGCGCCGACGTCAAGACGTTGCAGAGCCTGAAAGCCCCGCCGCCGATCGAGGCGAGCGCACAGCTGGCCGAGGCCGCGGCCGCCTCGTGAACAAGGCCTTTCCGACCATCCAGGACGTGGCGCGGGTCGCCAACGTTTCGACCGCCACGGTAAGCCGCGCGCTCTCATACCCCGAGCGCGTCTCCGAGGAGACGCGGCGCCTCGTGATCGAGGCGATCGAGCAGACCGGCTATCGCGTCAACCAGATCGCACGCAATCTGCGCCGCAAGCAGACCGGCGCCATCGTCGTGCTGGTGCCCAACATCGGCAACCCGTTCTTCTCGCAGATCCTGGCCGGCATCGAGGCTGCCGCCGCGCGCGCCGGCTACTCCGTGCTGATCGCCGATACGCGCGCGCCGCATGCGCAGGAAGGCCAGCTCGCCGACTATCTGAACAGCCGCGCCGACGGGCTGGTCATCCTCGACGGCTCGCTGCCGCGCGACCTTTTGCCCGAGCCGGGACGGCCGCGGCCGCCGATCGTGTTCTGCTGCGAGTGGATCGACGGCTCGGCGTTGCCCTCGATCCGCGTCGACAACGAGGCCGGCGCGGCAATCGCCGTCGACCATCTGGTCGGGCTCGGGCACAGGAAGATCGGGCACATACTCGGGCCGGCCGACAATGTGCTTACCCATGCGCGCCTCGCGGGCGTTCGCGGCGCGCTTGCGCAGCACGGGCTGAAGGAACGGCCCGACTGGTTCTTTGCCGGCAATTTTCTGATCGAGGCAGGCGTCGAGGCCGCGCGCAAATGGCTGGCGCTGAAGGATCGCCCGACGGCGGTTACGGCATCGAGCGACGTGATGGCCTGCGGCTTCATCGCCGAGCTCAACCGGGCGGGCGTCCTGACCCCGCGCGACGTGTCGGTCGTCGGCTTCGACGACATCGACATCGCGGCGCAGTTCATCCCCGGCATCACTACCATCAGGCAGCCGCGGCTCGAGATCGGCGAAGGCGCGGCCGCCGCGCTGATCGGGCTGATCCGCAACCCCGATCAAGCGGTCGATGCCAGGCCGACGATGCTGCCGGCGGAACTCATCGTGCGCGGCAGCACGGCGGCGCTGAAACGCGAGACCTGATCCCGGTCCTGTGCGTGCTGCTTTTCGGTGACGTCGGCGCTGCCCGATCCGGTCCGCTGCAGCACGCAGTCCAAAGCGTGTCGCGTGAAAAACCGCGCACACTTTCGGGAGACATGCTTTAGAGCGCGTTGCAGACGGCTGGAATCGGTTGGCGCGAGGCGCCCCCCTCTGTCCTGCCGGACATCTCCCCCGCGAGGGGGGAGATTGGCTGTCATCGCGACTTTCGCCAATCGCCAAGGCTGCAGGTTGGCGAAATCATAGCGGCCGTCCAATCTCCCCCCTTGTGGGGGAGATGGCCGGCAGGCCAGAGGGGGGCA